>Ga0105046_10002689_pt1 | contig 28074 bp, 24 predicted proteins | sample MAT03_FD_78385 | JGI IMG/M metagenome (GOLD analysis project Ga0105046, IMG submission 78385) | Freshwater microbial communities from Lake Fryxell liftoff mats and glacier meltwater in Antarctica - MAT-03 (megahit assembly) | ecosystem: Environmental > Aquatic > Freshwater > Ice > Liftoff... | reverse complement strand
CTATATAATCTTTTTTTTCTTGTGCTATTCGCTTGTAGAAAATACGAAGGCTTGCTTAGGCTAGACTGTTTATAAGCTTTCCGACTACATCGAATTTATCGAAAACCCAATCCATGTGAGGTGCATCTTTCATCTCAAGAGTTAAATCCTGGCCAGCCCAATGTTCATAATGCTTGCCATTCTTCCATAGTTTAGATTTTCCAACATCATAAACTAATCCCTTGTATGCTACCCAAATTTCTGGCTTGTCTTGTCCATTTCTTAGAGCAAGCTGAGAAATAGAGACTATTGGTAATGCTTCGTTCAAATTTCTTTTCTTAAATATTATGGCAAATATTGAAGTTCATTAGGCTTTAGAATTGTATTTTTGCAAAATCTTTGTTAACAAGCTCAATTGGAAGCAGTTGTATTTTTTATTTTTTTCGGTTTATATATTGTCGTCCGGGTTTTAATAGGAGGAGGAGAATCTGCATGGGAAAATCAAAAAATTGAATCCAAACCAGGATTGCAACTATTTGACTTAAAGGATTACAAAGGTTCAAAATCATATTTTGAAAAAGTAGTAAAAATCAAGCCATTTGAATCTTTAGGCTATGTGATTCTTGGTGAAATCGCCCTCATCGAAAAAGAAGACGAAAGAGCGCTTTATTATGCGCAAAAGGCAATAAGACTTGACAATACGGTTCCTGATTCTCATCTCTTGATGTCAAAAGGACTTTACAATATTAACGAATTTGAACAGGCAATTGTGAATGCACAAAAGGCCGTTTGGTTTGGAAGAGCGCACATAGAATCCAACAGATGGTTGGGTAAGCTGTTGGTTGAGAAAGGCGAAATTAAAAGGGGAATTCGATACCTTGAAATTGCATTCTCAAAAGGGGATGAAGACGCAGGATACGAACTTAAGTCAATGAAAAACAGGAATTAAAAATTTGAATTCAATTAATTAAAAACTATATGAACGCTCGAAAAGCAGAATTGCTTCAAAAAACAATACAGCATATTGACATTTCCCAGCACAATGTGGTGTCAATGGTTGAAGCAATGGAAAATATGGCATTCCAGGCACGAAACCTTGCCAGGGGCGCCAAGATTTTTAACATGATGCAAGCAGACAAGTCTTGTACCGTATATCTTACGCTTGCTGGCTCTTTAATTTCTGCCGGACTGAAAAAAGTAGTGGTCGACTTGATTAAAAACAACATGGTTGATGTAATCGTTTCTACAGGAGCCAATATTGTAGATCAAGACTTCTTTGAGGCACTTGGTTTCAAACATTATGTTGGCACTCCATACGGAATTGACGATCAGGAACTTCGGGAATTAATGATCGATAGGATCTATGATACGTATATAGATGAAGAAGACTTACGGATTTGCGATGCCACGATTGGAGAAATTTGTGAGACCTTACCGAGAAAACCACACTCCAGCCGGGAATTTATCCGGGAGATGGGTAGATTTTTAGGGGATAATGAAAAGTACGCAGAGTCAAGAAAAGACAGTATTGTTTATCAGTGCTTTAAAAAAGGAGTTCCAATTTTTGTACCTGCTTTCTCAGATTGTTCTGCTGGCTTTGGCTTGGTTCATCATCAATTCCACAATCCTGAATCTCACATCAGTATCGATTCTGCCAAAGATTTTTTGGAAATTACAAAAATAAAACTAGCCAATCAGGAATCTGGACTGTTTATGATTGGTGGCGGAGTTCCTAAGAATTTTGTTCAGGACATTGTTGTGGCTTGTGATATTTTAGAGAAAGAAGCACCGATGCATAAATATGCAGTGCAGATTACTGTAGCAGATGAAAGAGATGGGGCACTTTCGGGTTCTACGCTCAAAGAAGCTTGTTCTTGGGGGAAAGTTGATACCGTTTATGAGCAGATGATTTTTAGTGAAGCTACCATTGCCATGCCAATTGTGGCTGGATATGCTTTACATAAAAGAGATTGGGTTGGACGACCAGAAAGACGGTTAAATGAAGTTCTCGATGGGGCTTTGGTAACCGCATAAGCTTTCCATATTTCCATATTACAAGAAAGACCTGAATACTCAGGTCTTTCTTGCTTTTAGGCTATAACAAACTAAATTCCAAACTGTTGCAAATGATGATCTAAGTGTTTGTAGAACATATTGTTCCATTCATTTGAAGAAAGCTTTCCAAAAGAATTGGATTCCTTTCCTTCAAAATGGGATGCTCCCAAGTGTTGTGTTTTCTCAATATAACCCTGCAAACGTGTCTTTTCTGTTTCGAAATTTTTGGTTTCTGTGATTATGAATTGAGCCCCTGTCCTGCTGTTTCGGGGATAAGATTTTTCATTCACCACATTGCCTTTCACAAAAGATTTTAATAAGAATCTTGTAAACGCATTTGGCTTCGGATGTTTGTTTTCGTAAGCCATTTCATAGGTGACATTGCAATGTGCCAACATTTGACCAACAGACATTTTTCCCCAAAGTGGTTTGGAACTGGCTGTCAATCTATTTATTCTTTCAAGAATTTCTTCGGATTCTTTTTTATCGAATACACTTTTCATTATATACGTTTAGTTGATTTACAGTCAGTCGATTATAAACACTATTCGACAATCAGGTTTAGTTTTTCTAATTGATCAGAACTCGGTCCAACCATGATTTCAAATTCCCCAGACTCAACAGATTTCTTTAGATCTGCCCCATAATAGGCCAATTTATCTGGCGTTATCGTGAAGGAAACATTTTTGCTTTCGCCTGCTTGCAAAGTTATTCTGGCAAAGTCTTTTAGCTCTTTTACAGGTCGGGTAAAAGTAGAAACTTTGTCCCTTATATATAGCTGAACGATCTCATCACCAGCCCTTTTTCCCGTATTGGTTACGACTAAATTAACCATTGTACTTTCGCCATTTTTAATTTTTGAGGAAGAAATATTTGGTTTTGAATATCCAAAACTAGTGTAGCTAAGTCCATGTCCAAATGAGAAAAGTGCTGAAATTGTATCAAAATGATAGCTTCTTCTGCTGCTTGGCTTGTAGTTGTAAAAGCACGGAATATGGCCGGCTGATCTGGGAAATGAAATCGTTAATTTTCCTGAAGGATTATTTTCACCCAGAATGGTTTCAGCAAAGGCTGTTCCTGTTTCCTGACCCAGGTACCAACATTGAAGAATCGTACCTACTTTTTGTTTGACATGTAAAATACTCAACGGCGGTCCGCTAAAAATAGTAGCTACGATTGGCTTTCCGGTTGCAGAAATTAAGTCCAACAATTCGTTCTGGCCATTGATCAGGTCCAGATTTGACAAATCACCAGGATGGCCGGTTGCCCACGCTTCTCTGCTGGTCGCTTCATTTCCTCCAAGGCATAAGATCACCAAATCGGCCTGTTTGGCAATTGAAACTGCTTCTTCCATTCTTTTTTGGTTGTCTTCTTTTGAAGAAAGTTTGACCTCATCATCGAACCAATCTCCAGTATCGTTTATTCTAATCCCCTCAGCATAAAGCACTTCAGCCTTACCGGCAAGTTTTGCTTTCATCCCTTCCAGCGGAGTTACTTTCTGGCGTGGCCTGTCGGCGTATCCACCTAAAACACAACGGTTTGCATTGGGTCCTATCAAGGCAATTTTTTTATATTTTGACAGATCCAATGGAAGTAGGGCCTGGTCATTTTTTAAAAGAACCATAGATTGCCTCGCAGCCTTTAAAGCCAAAGCCCGCATTTCATCATTGCCTACTTTTTGATCAGCCAAAATGGGATCCACAAAAGGCTTTTCAAAAAGTCCAAGTAAAAATTTGATTCTCAATACCTTAACCACTGAAGAATCAAGCTCAGCCGTTGTGATTTTGCCTGATTTAACCAAGCCAACCAGTTTTGGAAATGCCCAGGGATCTGGTGTTTCAATATTAACCCCTGCTTTGAATGCTTTTAAGGCAGTAAGGACTGTATCTCCAGAAACATGGTGCAAAGTCTGGATTTGCTCAACGCCATCGTAATCGCTGACAATAAGGCCTTTAAAACCCCACTCCTTTCTTAAAATATCACCCAGAAGTCTATTGTTGGCATGTGCAGGTGTTCCGTTCAATTCGTTGTAACAGGGCATTACGCCTGTGGCCTTTCCTTCTTTTATGCATGCTTCAAAACCAGGTAAAACATATTCACGCATAGTGCGTTCGTCCATTGCCACTGGAGCCACATTTACGCCTCCTTCTGGCTGTCCGTGTACACCAAAATGCTTCAAGGTGGTTGCTACATTTGTAGGTCCAAACTCTGGACCTTTACCTTGGTATGCCTTTATTTGAGCCACTCCAAGGCGGGAAATAAGATATGGATCTTCGCCCATTGTCTCTTCCGTGCGGCCCCAGCGGGCATCTCGACCAACATCTAAGACAGGCGCCAACACATGATGACCGCCTCTAAGACGCACTTCTTCGGCAATTTTTGCATAAATTTCACTGTATAATGCTTCATTCCAACTGGAGCTCATGGCCAGGGCTGATGGAAAATGCGTAGATTGAAATGCCTGATTTCCATGCAGCGATTCTTCATGAAACATAACCGGAATGCCCAGCCTTGTATTTTCGATCACCCATTTTTGTAGTGCATTTGCATATTCAGCGGTCTCTTTTGCAGATCGACTGTCTTTGTTTTTAATTTCATTGGGGCGAGCAATTTGACCCATTCCATATTTTAAAATGCCTGTAGAAACCGCCAATTGCGGTGAAAACCTACTATTGACATCCAACATTTTCTTTTTCTGATTCCAGATGCAAAGCATTTGAGCAACCTTTTCTTCAAGTGTCATTCTGCTCAACAAATCCTCAACCCGCACACTAAGGGGTATGCCAGAATTTTTATAAATGGGTTTTGCAGTTTGAGCAAAAAGCGTTTGGCATAACAATACACTCACTAAGAGGATTTTAATCGATTTCATTTTATTGTTTTGGAAGCCTGCAATTTGGGATAGATATGATTTAAAAAGCAAATGCCATTTTCGCCGATTTGATAAAACGTCGTTTTAATGGTTAAAGCTTGAAATTATTCTCAAAACGAAGTTGTGAATTTCTCGCATTTAGATTTCGAATCCATGCCTGATATTTTAAAAGATAGTGCCAAAATTATCAAGATCATTTAGCTTTGAGGGTTTGCAGGATACGATTACATGGGTTTTGACATACTGATAACACTGTTTCTGGTGTTTCTAAATGGTTTTTTTGTGGCGGCAGAATTTGCCATTGTTAAGGTTAGAGAATCTCAATTGGAAGTGGAGGCACAGGCAGGAAATAATGCTGCCATTTTAGCCAAAAAAATAGTACATAATATTGATGGATATCTGGCAGCCACGCAGTTGGGTATTACCTTGGCAAGTCTAGGCCTGGGTTGGGTTGGAGAGCCCGTGGTTTCTAAAATAATTATAACATCCATGGCAGCATTGGGCCTTCAAATTGATCCAAAGCTTGCGCACGATATTGCTTTGCCGATTGCTTTTGCCATCATTACTGTGCTGCACATTGTTTTTGGGGAGTTGGCGCCCAAGTCTATTGCGATTCAAAGATCTGAAAACACTACACTTTTTGTGGCCTATCCATTGCGATTCTTCTATCTCATTTTCAGGCCGTTCATCTGGATGCTAAATGGAATTGCAAATGCTGTACTTCGCTTTTTGGGTGTAAAAGCGATTCATGGATCTGAGGTGCACAGCAGCGATGAACTTCGCTATTTGGTTAAGCAAGGAAAAGATTCCGGAACCATAGATGAAGAGAATTATCAGATCATAAGAAATGCTTTCGATTTTTCGGAGCGCAGTGTTAAACAAATTATAGTGCCTCGTTCTCAGGTACTTGCCATTGATATCAAAGAATTCACCCAAAAAACATTGGAAGAAGTACTTGATGTTGGATATTCCCGTATTCCTTGCTTTGAAGAAAGTCTGGATAAGGTTGTCGGCGTGATCTATTTGAAGGATATTTTAATGAAAGTTCGCAAAAATGAAGACATTGATATTTCTGCCATAATGCGACCCGTAATGGTGATTCCTGAAACCAAATTGATAGGTCGCCTGCTGAAAGAATTCCAAACAAAACGACAGCAAATTGCCATTGTGGTCAATGAATATGGCAGCACAAAGGGAATCATCACCATGGAAGACATCTTGGAAGAACTTGTGGGAGAAATTCAAGATGAGTTTGACAATGAAACTCCTTTTGTGGAATTGGTAGAAAAGAACGTTTACTCAGTTTTGGCATCGGCTTCTTTGCATGATATAAATAAAGGCCTTCCTCAATCCATTGATGAAGATGGTGACTTTGAAACGCTTGCGGGCTATCTGATTTCCAAATTCAAAAAGATTCCAAACGTTGGCGATAAAATTGAAATCGAAAATTACGAATTCACTGTGCTTAAGAAAATAAAAACAAGCCTGATCTTAATTCAGGTCATTGATCTTTCTGAAGAAAAAGAGAATTCACAAGGCTAAAAAACACAACCAATCGAATATTCCAAATCAGCCAAACATTTTAAAATAACCCCATGAAAATTGCAGAACTGATTGCTTTTTTAGACGATTGGGCACATCCCAGTCTGGCAGAAGATTATGACAACGTGGGCCTTTTGGTTGGAAGAAAAGACAGAAATGTTTCAAAAATTCTGGTATCGCTCGATACCACCGAAGAAGTAGTAAAAGAAGCAAAAGAGCTTGGTTGTGAAGTAATTATAAGCCACCATCCCATTCTGTTTAAGGGGATCAAAAAACTAACAGGCCAGAATTATGTTGCCAGAACAATCGAACTGGCCATTCAAAACAACATTGGTATCTATGCAATTCATACCAATCTTGATTCTGTTCAGGATGGAGTAAATCGAAAAATGGCGGCCCGCCTGGGTCTAAAAAATCTAAAAACACTTCGGCCCCAAACTGGAAAGCTATTAAACCTCACTTTTTTTGTACCCAATCCGAACAAAGAAGAAGTCCTTAAAGCAATCCACATAGCTGGCGCTGGACATATTGGCAATTATAGCCAGTGTAGCTTTTCTACGCAGGGGAAAGGCAGATTTCTTCCCAATGAAAACACAAATCCAAGCTTGGGAGACAAAGGAAAACTGGAAGAAATAGAAGAAACAAAGATTGAAGTAATTCTACCTAAATTTCTGAAAAACAAAGTATTGTCAGCCCTCTTTGCTTCACATCCTTACGAAGAGGTTGCCTATTTCATCAATGAGTTAAGCAACGAATGGCAGGATGTCGGTGCTGGAATGATTGGGGAATTGCCACAACCCTTATCAAAATCTGAATTCATTGATTTGGTTAAAGATCGATTCAATCTGCAAATGCTGCGTTACACAGAAAGTGAAAACAAGATCATTGAAAAGGTAGCGCTTTGCGGAGGCTCAGGTTTCTTTTTGTTAGGAGATGCCATTGGGGCTGAAGCCGAAGCCTTTGTCACATCAGATATTAAATACCATGAGTTTTTTGATGCTGAGAAAAGACTGATGCTCATGGACATAGGACATTTTGAATCTGAACAATATACTTCCGAATTAATAATGGAGAAATTGTCAAATCAATTTCCTAATATTGCGGTCCTTTTGTCAAAAACAAAGACAAATCCAGTCTTATACGCTTAAAAAATGTCAATAGAAAGTACCGTTTCGCAGAAACTAGACGCCTTAATGGCTCTTCAGAAAATTGATTCTCAGATAGATGAGTTGCTAAAAATTAGAGGTGATCTTCCTGAAGAAGTTAGAGATCTCGAAGATGAATTAGCCGGATACGAAACCCGAATAGGCAAGTTCAAAGCCGAAATCGAGGAACTAAACCAGGAGGTTATTAAAGGCAAAGTCGGTATGAAAGACGCTGAGAAGCTGATTAAAAAATACCAGGACCAACAAACAAACGTTAGAAATAACAGGGAGTTTGAAGCCATTGCAAAAGAGGTTGAATCTCAGGAACTTGATATTCAACTCTTTGAAAAGAAGAATCGTGAAGTTCAATTCAGGGTTGAAAAGAAAAACATTGAAATTGCAGACATCGAAGCCAGAATGCTTGGTCGCAAGGGAGATTTAGAAGCCAAGACAGCTGAGTTGGATTCTATTGTTTCAGAAAGCACTGAAGAAGAAAAAAGACTTCGTGTTGGCAGAGAAGAGGCGGAAGGCAAGATTGAAGAAAGGCTCATGTATAGCTACAACCGAATCCGACAAAACTCTATCAACGGGTTGGCGGTTGTAAAAGTGAGAAGAGGTGCTTGTGGCGGTTGTTTCAACCAGGTTCCACCTCAACGTCAGGCAGATATTCGTGAAAAGAAGAAAATCATCGTTTGCGAACATTGTGGAAGAGTTCTTGCCGATGTCGAGGTAATAATAGATGAAGCTGCTGCTGCTGCACTGAAGGTAAAAGCGTAATTAATAATCAATATAAAATGAAGAAGCCCACCCGAAAGAGTGGGCTTTTTCATTTTATAGAAAGCCTTAATTTGGTATTTCAATTAAAACGCTGCCATTCTTCTTTCGCCTATTTGCTGCCTCCACATTGCAGAATAAAGTCCCTTCAGATCCAGCAATTGCTCATGAGTGCCCTGCTCTAACATTTTGCCATGCTCCATCACAAAAATGCGGTCTGCATGCAAAATGGTGGAAAGCCGATGGGCCACCATGACCACCAAGTGCTCTTTGTTTGTACTTATTGCTCTGATTGTATAAATAATTTCTTCCTCTGTCAAAGAATCCAAGGCAGAGGTGGCTTCATCAAAAATGAGCATTTTGGGATTTCTGAGCAAAGACCTGGCAATGGCCAAGCGCTGCTTTTCTCCACCTGATACTTTAACGCCACCTTCCCCGATATGGGAATCGAGTCCATTTTCGGCTCTTTTCATAAGATTGTCGCAAGCTGATTTTCGCAAAACCGTCCACAAGTCTTCATCACTTGCATTGGGATTTACAAAAAGAAGATTTTCCCGAATGGATCCAGCAAACAAATGTGTTTCCTGAGTAACCAAACCTAGTTGACCTCTAAGATCTTCGAGCGCAAGATTTTCAATCGGGGTTCCATTATATGAAATTGTTCCGCTTGCTGGTCTGTAAAGTCCAACCAAAAGTTTGATCAAAGTAGATTTCCCAGATCCGGAAGGCCCAACAAATGCAATCGTTTCTCCCTGGTTCATCTTTAGGTTAATTCCTTCAAGTGCATCATGCTTTGAACCGCCATATGCAAAACTCACATTGTTAAATTCGATGTTGAGAATGTCCTTTATTCTAACCGCATTCAATGGAACTGGCTCTTTTGGCGTATTGATTATGCTTTCAAAATTCTCCAGACTTGCCTGGCTTTCTCTAAAAATGTTAATGATATTGCCCATCTCCTGCAGCGGGTTGAAAATGGCAAACGAGTAGAAAATCAAGGTCATAAACTGTCCTGGAGTGATCTTTCCGCCAAAAACAAGATACAACAAACAAAACATGATGCCCGTCCGAAGCAGGTTGACCATGGTGCCCTGTGCGAAACTCAACATCCTCAGGTACTTTACCTTTTCAAGTTCCAGAGCCAGTATTTTATCTGTCGTTTGGTTCAACCTTTTGATCTCTTGCTGACTCAAACCGAGTGCTTTGATAAGTTCAATATTTCGGAGCGATTCTACGGTAGAACCCGCCAATTCGGTAGATTGAGCAACCAATTTCCGCTGAATGGTTTTGATTCTTCCCCCTAAAAAATAAACCACAGAACCCAACAATGGAATGGTAGAAGCATAAAGTGGAATAATGGCCCAATGCACACGAATTGCATAAATGCAAACAAATGAAATGGCCACTGCGGCAGTAAATATTATATTGACAGAGGCATTGATGAGCTTTTCAACATCCGTTCTCACCTTTTGAAGGATCGTTAATGTGGTTCCACTGCGCTGATTTTCAAACACATGATAAGGCAATTCTAAGGAATGAGAAAGGCCATCAGAATAGATTTTGGCACCAATCCTTTGGGTAATCACATTGACATAATAATCTTGAAAATTTTTAGCAATTCTGGAAACAAAAGCGACTCCCACTATTGCCAGGAGTAATTTTCCTGCGCCCCACAAGAATTCATCTTTTGAATATTGATTGAATTTGGTAAGATAAGTATCTACAATTTTTCCAACCAAATAAGGATCCATCATGGAGAAGATCTGATTGATTGTTGCCAGAAAAAGAGCAATGAAAATTAAAGAACGATGAACCCTTAGGTATTTAAAAAGTATCTTCATCATTTAGGCAATAGTTCCATTTGGCAGCAATGATGCCAGGAAGTGCAGGTCGCAAAAAATAAAATAGGGAAATATAGAAATGGGTTCTATTTCAAATGCTTATCCAACCAATCAAAGAAAACTCTGCTCCATAAAACAGAGTTTTGCGGTTTTAAAACCCAGTGGTTCTCATCTGGAAAATATAGGAAACGACTTGGCACTTTAGTGAGTTGTGCGGCTGTAAAAGCCTGAATGCCTTCATTTATTGGCACTCTAAAATCTTTGTCGTTATGGATCACCAAAATTGGAGTATCCCACTTTTTCACAAATAAGTGGGGAGAATATTTGGAATAACTCTCCGGTTTTGGCTCCTGCCAGTAGGGCCCCTTCATATCCCAATTGCTGAACCAAATTTCTTCTGTTGAGCCATACATGCTTTCCAAATTGAAAACCCCACAATGTGAAATAAACGCCTTAAATCTTTTCTGGTGATGTCCTGCCAACCAATACACAGAATATCCACCAAAACTTGCTCCAACGGCAGCCAACTTCGATTTGTCAACATACGGTTCGGCTGCCATCCAATCTGAAACGGAGAGCAAATCTTCCATGGCAAGATCGCCCCACTTTCCTGAAATCTGTTCATTCCATTCCTGCCCAAAACCGGGGACCCCTCTCCTATTGGGCAAAACCATAACGTATCCCTGGCTAGCCATGAGCTGAAAATTCCACCGGGAAGAAAAATTTTGCCCAACCATTGCTTGTGGGCCTCCCTGGCAAAAGAGAACTGCCGGATATTTATTGGCAGGATTGAAATCTGGAGGATAAACGATCCAGGTCAGAATCTCCTTGCCATCAGTGGCTTTCACCAACTTCTTTTCTATTTTACATAGCTTGAAACCGGCTAAGAACTCCTTATTGACATTGGTGATCTGGCTTTCTTTTTCTCCAATTGGGTCAAGAGTCCATACTTCATTGGGCGCATTCATACTTTGCTTTGTGGTCAGAATGAGATCGCTTTTGCCAGATTTGAACAAACAAATGGAGGTGAAATTGTGCGCTCCGGTTGTGATGGCTTCAATTGACTTGTTGGAAGGCTTTTTAGAATCCCATTCAAAAACCTGCACTGTGCCTTGGGTTTGAACCAAAAAATAAATAAGTTGACTGTTGCTGCTCCATACCAAAGATTCAATTGCAATGTCAAAATCCTTTGTAGCATCTGTGAGCACACCTGCACTTAAATCTTTGACTACCAACCTATTCTTATCAGCCTCGTACCCTTCTCGCTCCATAGATTGCCATGCAATTTTCTTTCCATCTGGCGAAAAGCGAGGTTCAACATCATAGCCATTCATGCCTAAACTTAGATTTCTCGTAGTTTTAGATTCGGTATCATAAAGAAAAATATCGCTGTTTGTACTCAATGCTTCCGCTGTCCCATTCTTTTTGCGGCTTGTATAAGCGATCGATTTTCCATCTGGACTCCAGGAAATTTGCTCTATGCCACCCATCGGTTTTAATGGCGCATCGTAGGCTTCTCCTGGCATAAGATCTATCGGTTTACCAATCAATTCTCCCAAATTATAATTTTGAAAAAACACATGGTTGAAACTTCCATCCGCCCATTCGTCCCAATGCCTAAACATCAGACCATCATATATTTTACCTGTTGCTTTTGGCAAATCTTTGAATAATTTGGCATCCGGCTTTTGAACCGTTACAGGTCTATAAAAAAGAATCTTATCGCCCTTTGGTGAATACTCAAATCCATGAATTCCACCTGGCTCGGCTGATATTTTTTCTAAACCTGAACCATCAGGGTTGGTTTCGTAAAGTTGAGGCGCACCTCCATCGGCCATCAAAAAGCCAATTTTCTTTCCATCCGACCTCCATCTGGCGTTGAATTCTGAATTGGGCGTGTTGGAAATTCTAATGAAACCATTTCCTTCAAAACTGGTGATGTAAAGATCATTATTTCCTTTGTTTTCAGCCAGATCGGTATGTTTTATTCCAAAAAGCACAGACCTGCCATCTGGAGAAGGTTGAGGATCAGAAACCATTCCAAGCTTCCAAATGTCTTCGGGTGTAAATTTATTCTGTGCAAATCCGTTTGAGAGGAAAAATAAGGTGGCAAGAGTGTATATAAAGTATTTCATGTTTCTATTTTTTGTCTTCTGCAAAAATGAGTAAAAATTGATCGGGATCGGCAACAATCAATTCGTTTGTGCCATAAAATGTGGAGTGAATGTCTTTCACAATCAGTGCTTTGCCATCAATTTTTGCCCTGATTTCCTCAACATCTTCCACGTCTATATAAAGAATTACTCCGGCATTTTGTCCATTTGTGTATCTAAATGGAAGATCACCTTCTGCCGACTTTTTGTCTTCAAGCATAATGGTGACCTCATCGGCTGTAATCATAGCCCATTGAGGTTTTCCTTGTTCTGGCATTTGCGTTACTTTTTCGAATCCCAAAAGGGCATAAAATGCGACACTCTGCTCAACATCTGCAACTAAAATATTGGGAGATAAGGCTTTAAACATAAATTTGGAAGTGTATGACAGGTCAAATCTGGTTATAATTTTGAAATCAACAAAAAGTAGATTGGAAAATCAATTTTCAGCGCACAATGATCAAAATTATAATTGAGTAATTCCCATTTTTGAAACGAAATAATTGCCAATTATGAATTCGAAATAATCCTCCAAATTTTTGTCACTTACCTAATAATGAATAAATTATCAAAAGAGCAAATCAACGACATCGCCCAAAACATAGATTGTGGACAAAAGTCTTTCTGGAATTCACGCACATTCGAAATATTGACGCTTCCAGATTTTGATACGCAAGATGCTTCTGATTTCGAGGATCTTTATGCGGAGGATCTTCAGAAATTAGAAAAAAACGCAAGCGACTTTCATGAAATAGAAAGGCCAGGATCCTCAGATTCATTTCGGTTTATGGAAGAATTTGCCGAAAATTTGCCTTTAAAACTGCAATTAAAGGCAAGACTTTTCAATGCTCTGAGTCAACGCAACCCATTTCGATTTTTCAAATATGAGGTAGATAATTCCGGGCCCTACAGACAGGCTTGGTTTGATTTCAAACAACAAAAACTTGAGGAATGGGTAGAAATGAAATTTGAGCAAATCGTTGAAGAATTGGACGATGCACAAGGATAAATGCATCTCCAAAAAAGTGCCTTATCCTTGCAGATTGCGCACTGAATTCAAAAAATAGAACCTTTACCTTTTTCCTTGCGGGGCAAATCGGATTGGATATTCCGCCTTTGCCTTTCCTTTCAAAATATCAGTTATTTTATTCTGAATCAGCTTCTTGCGGAATGGAGAAAGGTAGTCTATAAACAACTTTCCTTCAAGGTGGTCGTATTCATGCTGAATCACCCTGGCAAGCATGCCTTCAAAGGTTTTATGATGCGACTTTCCCTCTTCATCAACATATTGAAGTGTAATTTTTTCAGGTCTTTTCACCGCCTCTCTTATGCCTGGAATGCTGAGGCAACCTTCTTCATAAGGCCAAGGCTCACCTTCTTCTTCTAATCGTACAGGATTGATAAACACCATTTTAGCACCTTTCAGTTTTTCCTCATCCATTGGCTCCGCATCGATCACAAAAAGCCGGATGCTTTTGCCAATTTGAGGGGCTGCTATGCCAACACCACTTGCATGATACATGGTTTCAAACATATCAGCGATAAGTGTTTTTAATTCAGGATTATTAAGATCAATGTCTGAAGCCCGCTCTTTCAGCACGGGATGTCCAAGGGCGATAATAGGATAAATCATCTTTTATTTTCAAACGCAAAAGTAAAAACTATGGCTCGGATTTGAATTTGTTTTTGGGAATTAATGTCTATCGATCTCATATTCACTAAAATGGAAATTGATTTTCGATTTCCGTATGGAACAATTTTCAAAAAAAACTTAAATAATTGCCTTATAGCAAGCTTCCTACAATATTTGTAGTTCAAAAATCTTAACTGAAATGCCAAAGAAAGAAATGATTTCGGCTTGGTTTCAAACCTTGCAAGCGGATATTATTCAACAATTAGAAACCGAAGATGGGAAAGGAAAATTTGGAAGTGAAGCTTGGGAAAGGCCTGGTGGAGGGGGTGGTTTGACCCGATTGCTGGTTGATGGAAATGTGATCGAAAAAGGTGGCGTCAACTTTTCTGCGGTGTATGGCCAAACTCCGGATGCCATCAAAAAAATCTTTTCTACTGATGCAGATTCTTTTTTTGCGACAGGCGTTTCCATTGTCATTCATCCAATCAACCCATTTGTGCCCATCATTCACATGAACGTGCGCTACTTTGAGCTTTCCAACGGCCAGAATTGGTTTGGAGGAGGCATTGATCTTACGCCATCTTTTGTGTTTGAGGAGGATGGAAAGTTCTTTCATGCCGAAATGAAATCGGCATGTAAAGGCTTTGATTCAGAGGCTTATCAGGAATTTAAAATCTGGGCGGATGATTATTTTTTCATCGCCCATAGAAATGAAACACGAGGTATTGGCGGCATTTTCTATGACCGGAAAGAGGCCAAAGACGAAGCTCAATTCCAGAAACTTTGGGCTTTAACCCAATCGGTAGGGCTAACATTTGCACCAACTTATACAAAATTGATGGCCAAAAGGAAAAATATGGCATGGGGAGAAACTGAAAAACAATGGCAACTCCACCGCCGGTCCAGATATGTAGAATTCAATCTGGTATATGATGCAGGGACAAAATTTGGCCTCGAAACCAATGGCAGAACGGAATCTATTTTAATGAGCATGCCACCACTTGCCCGTTGGGAAACCAACTATTTTCCCAAAGAAGGATCAGAAGAATGGAAAAGTCAGCAATTTTTCAAAAAGGGGATTGACTGGGTAGAATAAATCTCAGATTTTATAGTAACGAGTCAAAACGTTCATACATACAGATAAAATTTTACAGATGCCGACTTGTTCAATTGCGCATGTCTGGTCTGAGATATTTGAGATACACAAGATTTTTGTACCACTAAAGTTTGGATGTATTTCAATGTTATGAAAAAAGTCAATAAGCCTAAATCATTAACACATAAATAATACCGCGTTGAGGATTCCTTAACCTCATCGCTTTCAGTTGCGGCCACAACTGTATTGCTTCGCATTAAAGATTATTAGATCGGCTTAAGGTGAAGAATATTAAAGTAAATTTAGCTAAGTGGCTCATTTTCATGGCTTCTTTAGGCTCTTGCAAGTTGAATTCATTTGAAGAGACTGTAGTGCCAAACACGCCTCCAGTTTCAAAAATTGAATTCCCCCTACTCTACCAAAGTAAAGTAAATGTTACCGGAAAAATTGTTTTGGAGAAATTGAATGATGGTACCATCCGAACGAATATTCAACTGGAAGGTCTCGATAAAAGCCAAAGGTATTTTGGCAAAATATCATCATCAAATTCTGCAGATTTTGGTAGCAAAAATGACATTGCTGATCTGGGAGAAATAAATACTGCAACTGGTGGCAAATTGAGCTGGATAAGATTGGATTATAACAACAATGCCATTCTTTATGACAGCTTGATTGAAGCAGATGCCATGGTTAGAATTTTAGAATTGAACCCCCTTTCTGGTGCGATAAGCGAAGTGCTAAGGGGTGATATTGGCTCAAATTTGTTGGTTGAAGGCGTTAAAACCTTTTACCTATTGAGTGTAGATGGAAGCAACACATCCGGTGTGATTTCATTGAGACAAAGGAAAAATGGAAAAGTTGTTGCTTTTACAACAGTGAATGGCCTATCTGTTCAATCCAATGTAGCGATTAATTTGTTCAAAGGTGATTATGAAAGCGGGTCATTTTCAAAATTGCAGTCATTAAATAACTATTCCGGAGGTCAAAAGCAAGTGAACAGTAATGTTGGGTTTTTTGATGGAAATTTTAATGGATTGGATACTATGAAGGGTTTCATTGGCGTGGAATCTGAATTATCAAGACTGGATTCTATCAAACTGATTGCGGTTGCGAATTTAGGTGGCAATCTGAGCTCTGGGAATACGAAAGTAATTCCGATCTACAGCCAATCAGATTCAAGCCTAATAGCAAAACTAATATTTGAAGAAATTGGAATTACGGGTGGAGATCTGAAAATGACCTTCAAGCCAATCCAAATTTCATCAAATAAAAACTTCTTCCTGAGTTTTCACAAAGGCACAACTATTGACCCGGATGATTCGATCCGGTCGTATCCTATTGCCTCAAATAAGGACTTTGCATTATTAAATCCAAAACTTATAAACGGAGGGACACTGAAGTATAGCGATATTAACTCATTGAATGCCAATATAAGAATTACAGAAACAGGATTCAGCAATTTGATTGGGAGCGCAGATATTGGGATTAATGAGATTCTAAACGAAGACTCAATTCAGGTATTAATCGATCAGACATCATCATCATATCCTGGATTTACCGCATTTGCAAAGTTTAAATCGAGAAGGTCCGGGGAGATATTTTGTTCTTTTATTTTAAACAATAGCTATGCCGGCGAAGACCATTCTATTTCAATAGTTCGGGGGGATTTACCCGATCCAGATGTATCAGAACCTAAAGTGGATTCTATCAATTTTACAACCGGCAATTTTCTGGTTGCTGGTCAACCTGGAGGACAAAATACATTTAAAGGTAAGGTAAACATGAAAACCAAAAATTTGGGACCTGCTCTTTGGTTGGATCTAAAAAATACCTTTTCAACAAATGGATTTTTAGAATATTCATTTAGTGGTGGGGTTTTTAGCAGAAAGAAATTATAGCATGGAAATTCCTCGAGCCAAACATCTTATTGCCTTAAATGGTCCATCGCAATCAGGAAAAACCCAAACCATAAAGCTACTTGTTCAGTATTTTAAGCGTCAAAGCGCAGAGCAGATTTATAAGAGTAAAAAGTGGAAAGAAGTTCTGGAAATTCACCAATACAATGATATTAAAATTGGTTTATCAAGTAGAAGTGATAAGATTCAACAACTGGCAGAGAGCATAGATTTTCTTGTTCTGGAAATGGATTGTGATTTGATTTTTACAGCAGTCAATATAAAAACCAAGGGCGTTGAAGAGCTATTTAAAAGAATAAGCGTGATGAATGTGGAAATAATTATGGTGGAGAAGTTTCCTGAATTTTGTAACAGGGCCCTCAAAAATCACCACATGGAGCTAAATCGGGGTGCTGCTAGTTTGTTATGGAAAACGCATTACAGTCTTTTAAATAAGACTAAAACGGAAAATATATTAGAAACAACGACAATAAATATTTGATATGCAAGCAACTATTAATTCCACATACAGGAAAAAAACTTCAAAAAGCAAGTCTATTTTGAAGCCACTACTCTCATCCAACTATGCCCTGGCCGTATTTATAAGCGACTGGAGAGAGTCTCAGTATTTTGAGCGGGCCGTTTGGATAACCTGTTTCCAGGTTTATTTTATGGTTGTAATTGTATTTTTGGTTTTCTATCCAACCATGCGCTCCAATGAAGATCTGATCTATTTCTACAGTCAGCTTTCAGTGGTTACATTTCTATTGCTGGTCTATTTTCGTAGAGTTGTGCAAAAAATATTTCGGAATTTGGGCTTACATCATAACCCTGAATATGTGAGAAAAGGATATGTAAAAATTTCATTGAGCTTGATATTTACCTCCTTAACTGCTTTGGTTTTTGCAGCCCTCTCTCTCTGGGAGATTTATGAATACCACACCCGATTTTTTTGGTGGAACAAGTAATACTTTGTTTTGAGAAGATTAAGCTATAAATCTAGTCAGAAATTGCTGATTGGTACAATAAAACCTTTATCAGATCTGATCCAGTAATATCCTTTTCCCGAAAGTGTAAATTTCAAAATGCCATCCTGCCAAATGGTTGTGTTTTTTTGTACTCTTCCATACAGATCGAAAATTACGATCTCTTTGTTTTGATCCAGGCCATGAATCTCAATCTCATTTCCAATCTGGTAAATGATATGTTTCTGTAGACGGATTTTGGTAGCAGTTGAAATGCCTTCGAACACAAACTCTGCCGACAAGGTATTGCCTCTATATCGGGATTCAAATCGGTAATTGCCCGACATAGCTGCCGGCTCCAGAAATTTTTTCCAAATCCAACCTCCGGCATCATGAAATCTGTCAGGGCTTAAATCGTGAATCGTAAATTGGCTGTCAATTCTTTGACCTAATGGATTGTAAAGCAGCAATACAGTGGTATCACCGCTTTTCAGATCTCTATAATAATTGCTTAGAAAAACCGTGTCGGTGGCTGAAAAGATGCTATCCTTTTTCAAGTTCTCTCTCTGCGGACAAGGTGGAAATGAAGGTTCGCCAGAACAACAAAAACTTCTGATAAGCGCCTGATTATAATATGGATGTTGATTTTTCCAAAGACTGGTTTGGCTGGAATTACAACCGCCAGTATACGGATCTTGCAGGACTCCGGTTTTATAAACCTCAAAATGAAGATGTGGACCAGTTGAAATGCCACTACTTCCAACCTTTCCCAGGTATTCTCCTTCCGCAACCGTATCGCCTATACTTTTTGTTGTAAGTGTGTTTTTCTTCATGTGCCCATACCATGTTATCAGGCCTTCAGCATGTTGAAGATAAACGGAATTCCATGCTTGATGGGCAAAAGTACAGTTCTGGTCATAATTGCCGTCTGTTTTAGAAATGATCACACCTCTGGCCGCTGCCACGATATCAACTTCTTCCCTATCCATCATTTGCCACCAACCCGGCCAGGGATAAATGTCGGTACCCTTGTGTTGGTTATAAGTTCTGCTGCCACAATTAAAATCCCTTATTCCATTTGATAAATCCTGATCTACATAATTAGAAAAGCTATAAAAACTATTGCCGGGCCTTTGATGAATCCATTTTAATGGCCAGCCAAATTTTTGTATTGATGTTTGTTGTGCTGCATTTTGAAAACGGCTAAGGCTATCTCCTACTTGAATTGCTCTGCGCAACTGAATTCTTTCACGTTCTCCAATTTCACATTTCGGCCTTTCAGGAATTGCAATTGGTTTGGAGGTGGATGCTTGCTGGGCATGAGCCAAGCTGTTTATAACGAAGAAAAGTATTGGGATTTCAAATTTCATTTTCCAGGTGCTTTTATAAAAAAATAAGAGACCGAAAGATCCGGTCTCTTATCCAAATTTAAGATATTATGTTACTAAAAAAAACTATAAATTATTTGACAATACGTACTGTTTTTTGACCGCCATTTATTTTGAAATGAAGAAAATAAAGTCCTTTCGAAATTTGGTTTGTTGAAATCCGGATCTGATTTTCAGAAACTCTTTCAGAAGAAATTGACACCTCTTTTCCTTCAACTGAAAAAAGATTAAACTTCGATTCAGCTATCGTGGATTCAGATTCGACAATCAAATAGTCCCCAACTGGATTTGGGAAAAAGTTGATGTTGATTTTTCCATTTACTGTCTCCAGAACTGATACCAGAGTGTTAAATTGTTGTTCATCCCCATATGCAGTACCAACAGAATTGCTTGCATATGCTCGAACATAATATGTTGTATTTGCCTGAAGTCCAGTCATCCAAATGTTTCGAAATTGCCCTATCCCTGAGCCATTTACTGTTTTGGTTGGTAAGGATATTGTTGGCAATGGATTAATATCCCAAACCAAGCCACGGGCAGTAACACTTGCCCCTCCGTCTGAATTAACAGCACCACCGGATTTTGCCGAATCACTTAAAGTCACAACTGCGTAGGTTGAAACTTGAGGAATGGTTGATTGTACCGCACTTGTGGTAAAACAAATTTCGTTTCCATATCCTGTTCCGGTAGTATTGATAGCATATGACCGAACGCAATATTGTGTACCAGCACTAAGACCGGTAATGTTGCTTGTAAATAGACCAGTTCCAGTTCCATCTTCAGTTCTGGTTGTCAAATCTACGGTTGGGTTAGCTGAGGTGGACCAACATACGCCTTTTGCTGTAACAGGTGAGCCACCATCATTGCTTACATTTCCGCCAGAAACTGCAGATGCTTGTTGAATGGCACCAATGTCAGTTGTCGTCAAAACAGGGGCTTGCGAAGCAGGAATAGTTGTAAAAGTTTTTTCGTCTCCATAGGTTGTCCCCTGTGCGTTGGTGGCATATGATCTCAAATAATACAAGGTATTCGGGCTTAAATTAGTAAGATCACTTTCATACTGGCCGGTGCCATTTCCGTTCGTGGTTTTTGTTGATAAAAATACAGTTGGGGCTGGGCTTGTTCCCCAACATACGCCTCTGACAGAAATTGCGCTACCTCCATCAGAAAAAATTGCTCCGCCAGATCTTGCAGTGGTTTGGGTAATCAAACTTAGACTAGTGGTTGCGATCACAATAGAATTTTGATTTCCCCCAGGAACAACCGTGATATCATGGCCGTTCCCGCTTGTCCTGCCTCCATTTGCGATTGTCATAATGGGCTTCAACCTATATCTTGGTCCAAAAGATAGCGTATCTGGAAGAACTACACTTAAGCGAACAGAATCAATGATATTTGTTGCATTGAAGTTCGGCGTACCTGTATATAAGGTGGTTGTCTGACCAGCTCCAAATCCATAGTTCATGTTGGAAAGGTCTATTTTAACAGATGTGCCTGGCGTGAAAAAGTATTCGGGATGTTTGAAAAGGGTGAATTTAAGCGTATCGCCCCGGTTATAAAATTTCTTAAACGGCCTTAAAGTACTCAAATAAAGGTAGGGGAAACCTTCATCCAAACCGCATTCGTCGAACAAAGAAATTTCGGGCGTACTTTCGCTTTCATACACAGGATTTGTAGATATAATTCGCATCTTAAATCTTTTGGTCGTACCCACAGGAACTGATCGCATAAATGAAAGCAGGTTGTCAGGAATGATGACTGTATTGATCAACGAATCTATATTCTTACTCGAAAGCTTGGTTCCTGTATATCTGCTGGGAAATGTTGGGTTATCAAAGTTCCCTGAAATGTCTGAAACCTCTACCCTGAAATAGTTATTTCCTTGAAATTGCACCGTATTAGAAACCGTGAAAAAGGCCTTTAATGCAGATGCCCTCTGTCCTGAACAAAAAGGCTGCACTGCAGAAGGCGTAGGCTCGATGCTAAATGAAGTGAAAACTGAAGCTGAAATTGATTGCCATGTTCTGGCCGACTCAATGTCTGGAAACCAAAAGCTGGTTTCTTTTGACAACATTCCAAATGAAGCTGTTTGAATTTGATTTGGCTTAAAGCCATTCCAGCTTGTGGTTTGTCCCAAAGCGCCTTTCTCTTCTTTGATCCGTAATAAATTCTGAAAGATTGCACTGCGAGAATTGACAATCTGTAGCTGATTTACCTTCGAAATAAAAGAGAAAAGGTAATCAATTGACTTTCGATTCAATGTGGATTGACTTGCATTCATTTGTACCCACTGATGGATCAAATATCCATTTGTCCTTTTGGCCAGCACTTGTTCGCGGATTTGTTGAGAAAAAAATACATTGGCATTGTTTCGCACATCGGGTCCGGAATTTTGGCCAGTTGAAACCAAATGTGGAATATCCAGGGTAGATACGCCTTCAAAAGCCAACAGCTTATACGTCATTAAAGAGGCAATGCCTGTAGTTTTCTCATTTAAAGAAGAAGCAACGGCAACAGCAAAATCGTTTGCCTGACCAAAACCAACTGAAAATATAGGAATGGCTTGCAACTCAGGCTTTCCGGATACTTTGCCTAGCCGCTGCAATGCAAGCTGAATCGAAGCTCGAAGCGCAAACTTGTTTTGCAACTGAGAAAACAAAGTGTCTTGACCTGAAATGGTTTTGATTTGAATGAACGCAGACTTGTTGCTTTCTGCAAAATCGGAAGCCGCATCATCTGTTAAAAAAGTTGAAAGCTCACGCTCCTTTGCTTTTGGAGTTGCAAAAAGAACAAGTGATTTAAGCGATTGCTTTCCTGTTGGAATGGCAATCCTGAATAGGAACGGTTGTAACCCTGATTTCGTGTTTATAGAAACGAGCACTGAGTCTGTGAAAACCAAACTTGTTTTTGCATTGGCAATAAACGATGAGCCCACGCATATGAGGGCTATCAATATTTTAAAAGAACGTATCATAATAAATTAAATTGCTTGAAGAAGTTTAGAAACAAATTTGAACTTTACAAAATCCAGAAATCCGGTAGCCCAGCTTACTCTTTTGTCGCTGCCGTAGGTTACCCAATACACCCAAAGTGATATAATGGTCATGTACACTATGATCTGAAAAGCATACTTATGATTGAAGTAAAAATAGTCCTCCATGTAAATAGATATATAGGATAGCGTTATGATGCGGATCAAATTCAGCACATAAATCATTGTTGCACCCGTGAGTAGGAAAACTATTTTTCGTTGTAAGGGTGCTGGATAAATGATGATAAATGAGCAAAACAAATAGATCATTGGAAAGCCATTGCAAGGCGTGTCAATAGAAATGATAGGCAAAGCGTTGAGGTACATGAGATGTGGATAAATAGAGTAGTTCACTACTCTTGCATCGTATCCACCAAATATGGTGAACCAAGTTGCGGTTTGCATTCCTAGCACTCTGTTTATTGTCCAGTCGAATCGGGTTTCTTTGGCCAGATACAACTCATATCCAAAATGCCAGATGCAATACAGAAGTACTGCCATGCCAAGCATTTGAAATTTTTCTTTGTGTTCTTTTAATATTGGTAACATAATTATTTAAAAAAAATACCTGGCCCTTTTCAGGACCAGGTAAGTGTGAGAGATATTATTTTTTCTTATTCTTAAGGGCCTTTCGGGCACTAAGGGCACCTCCAACAGCCAGCATTATAGACAAGCCACCATCGATGGGAACCGAGTTTCCACCTCCGGGACCTCCACCAAACCCACTTGGAATTCCTGGAGTGCCACCATTTGCAGTGCAATCATTTGCATCGTAATCAATATCTCCTGGCAGGCATATATCTGCATTTGCTTTCTGAACCAGAACCGTACCTGTCATTGCTGAAAGCAATAAGAAGGATAAAATGAATTTTTTCATTGTTTTAATTTTTAAAGGGTCTGGATTTCTCCAGACCCGGATTTTTGTAAATTAATTAGAGGAAACAATTACCTTTTGTGTTTTGGAAAATCCATTTCCTTTCACCACTACTGTGTAAACACCTGGTTTTACGTTTAGTGATTTTTGTAATTGATTCCCTTCAATTTGAAAGTTGACGATCTTTCTGCCGCTTATGTCAGAAACTGAAGCAGTAAAAGCATTTGAAGAAGCATCTACATTGTTCAATCGAATGTTCAATTCGTTGCTGTTTGTATAGATTAAAGCAGATCCTGAGTTTAGATTTGATTTAACAGTAGCAGCAGAACCAAAGTGGATTGCGAACCTTGAAGAATTTCCTTTTGATCCATTGAAAGCATAAGTAAAGCCTTCAGAAACAGTCATGAACTTGTTTTGAGCCTTGTCTTCAAGAATCACTTCTGTACCTTCTGCAAGCCCTTTCAACATAGTGGATGAGATGGTGTACATGCCATCTTGAGGAAGTTTTACAGAAACGGGCACTCTGGTTTCAGCAGCATCTAGTGCTTTGATTGTCAATGGATCTTCCTGAGTAGGAATATACATAGAAACCGCTTCATCAACCGGAGAGAATGCTTTTTCAGCATCTACAGCCTCTGAGCCAGACATCATCAAAATCTCATCTGAACTTTCAGATCCTGTGAGTGTGAATCTGATTTCTTTTCCACCTTCAACAGATTTTCTGATGATGGTTCTGTTAGATCCTGTAACTCTTACTGAATTGTTAAATGTTAACGCTCCCGCTGGACCGCCAGTTCCTACAGTTGCTCTTCTTACCAAAATAGACTGTGTGGGCCCGATGATGTTGTTGGCTCCACCAGAGGCAACACCAGCTGAAGTAACGATGCCATAGTTGTTGGCTCCTGCATTCCAGATATAGGCATTCAATGCTGAATTGGCTGCGTTGGTTGCAACACCAGCCATTAAAGACCATTGGATTGCGGATGGATATGGATTTCCAAAAGAATTCCAACCTCTAGAGATGAAAGGCGCAGGTGCAATAGTTGCTGCTCCTCTGTTCATAGAGAAAATTTGCGTACCAGTTACCGGAAGGCCAGAGAAGGTGAAAGTTCTAGCACCCAAGCCAAATGTCATTCGGCCTAAACCTACCGGAAGTACATCTGTACAGCCACTGCCATTGAAATCTACCGGAATCCAGGCATTTTGGTTCTGGCTAAATTCTTTCATTTGGTTGCAAGGCATTCCTGGTGGTACAAATACGGAATTGATGGAGTTAGAACCAGTCAAAGGAGAAACCACACCATGCGAATATGCAGAGTTGCAATATCTTTCAAACCGGATAGCAGCAGTAGTTCCCAAAGTGCCATTAAAAGTTGGGGGCACATCGTTGATTACACCTTGCTGAGTACCACTTGATTTAATAGTCAAAAGGTTGTTGCCAGCATTGAAAGCACCACTGGTAAGATTTAAAGCACCATTTACAACTGCAGAGGTTGTTAAAGATACTCCAGCTGCATTGTTGATCGTTACATTGTTACCACCAGCCCAAAGGCCACCAGTAGTTTGAGCTACTGCACCATTAAAGGTATAGTTAGCCAAAGTGCTAACTGTTTTTGTGCCTGTGTTTCTCAAGATACCTGTAATGGTATTGGTAAAGCCATCAACATTTGTAGTATTGATGTTGGCTCCTGCTTGTATATTAACAGCACCTGAACCTGTAATAGAGTTTGTACCGGTGTTCAAAGTAGCACCACTCTGCACTGTTAAAGTACCAATTACATTTAAGTTACCTGTTAAAGTAGTAATTCCTGTTCCGGTAATGGTTACATTGGTATATGAACCAAAAGTGGAAGGAACATTTGAGCTGATTGTGATGCTAGGCGCAGCCACATTACCCAATTTTGGATTTGTGAAATCTGCACCGGAAGCATAAACAGAAGTACCCGTAAGCCAAGGTTGAACAACAGTCATATTTACTGTACCAGTAAATCCATAGTCAACGTCAGCTACACCAGCAATTGCACCAGAATATTCAGGCTGGGCAATACCTACATTGGTTGCATTTGTGGTTGTCGTTTTGGAGATAGTATTGCTATACTTGGCAAGCGTAATGAAGTTTTGAAGGTCAGTAGCAGTTTTAGAAGCAAAAGCTCCTGAACAATCTGCAGTAGAACCTGCAAATCCACCAACGGTTATCAAACCATTGGCATTGGCTGGATCCATAATAAATCCATTGTTTCCTGCAACTAAAGAATCGCAGGAAAATTTAGTCCAATTAGAAGGTTGATTTGGGGTAGTAGGTGCACCAACAACTGTAGGTGCGCTAGACCTGACTATTGAGTTTTTCGAACCAATAAAAAGAGAATTAAACAATGCCGTAGCTGGGTTGGTCCTTACATTAAATCCAAAACCAAATCGGGCAGATACTGCTGATGCTGCTTGTCCGCTTTTCAATGGACCTATGGCAGTAATGTTTGAAAAAGTAGCTGTAGTTACAGGAAGTGGGCTGTAAGTTAATTGACTACTTGTTGAGCCTGAACTAGAAGTGGTATTATTGTCCATTTCTATAAATCCTGAGGCATCACCACCTGAAATGTCATAAAAACGTGGATCTCTCAATATATAACCAAACTGGATTCTACCTGTGAAACCCTCATCAACATCAAAATCATCATCAGTTGTACCAAGTGCAATCAGATATTTGGCATCCACAGTACCACCAAACCACTCATAAGAATCGTCTTTGGCATAAGAAACCTGAATGTGATTAAAAGTTGTACCTGAACCAACACCAGCAAGCATTATACCATTCAATTCCTGATTAAGGGTAGCTGCATCACCAGCAAATTCTACCCGCATGTAGGTCATAGAACCAGAGCTTTCATTGTTGATTGCACCAGCAGATCGACCATATCTGGTCGCATTGATGGTAGCAGTTGCTTCAAAATTCCTTTCTCTTGGCAAACCAGCAGCATGAAAGGCTGGATTATTTAAGTTGGTTTGTGCATTGCCGCAAAGCATTAACCCACCCCAGTCACCTGAGTTTCTTACACCTTGTACCTGGTCAGAAGTCATTACAACAGGGTTAGTAGAAGTACCATTGGCATTTAACTGTCCGCCTCTTGAAATAACAAGATAAGCAACTCCGCCACCACCGTTTGTTCCCCTTACAAAGGTACCGGCGTTGATGGTTAAAATAACGCCATTATCAACCGCAACTGGTCCTGTCAAGTAATATACATTACCACTGGTCCATGTTGTGTTGGCTGTAATGTGAAACAAACCATCTGCATTGTTTGCTGTAAAAGGAAGGCCTCCTACATCTACACGTGTTTTACCAGCAAGTCCACCTGGCTCACCAGTACCAGGATAAACAGCGTTCCTCGGGTCAAAATTAGACCAACCCGACATCCAATTGGCTCCAGCTCCTACACCAAAAGCACCCCTGTAGGTGGTCGATGTGAAGAACTGTCCATACGAAGCGGCGCTCATAACAGCAGCGGCAACGGAAAGAAAAAGTTTTTTCATAAAAGTTTTTTGTTCTTGGCTTTATAAACCGGTTCAAAAGTACCTGAGCGGCTTCCCCTGAATTTGGCCTTAAATTCAAGCTTTGATTAAGTCTTGATTAAGGATATTGTTGATTTTGAACTCAACTTCAAGATTGGGTAACATTAGAACCTCATGTCTTAAGAATTCAATAACATGGATTCCTGATTCAAATTGACTTTGAAGGATTTAGCTGAAAAGGAGGCTGATTTCTTACACTTCAGTGTTAAGGAAGAATTTCCTTGAAGAGAAGCGCCTTTCTTGATTACATAAAGGAACTCATTGGAGATGATGTGCTCATAGAATATAGTAGTGTTCTTTTTGCCATAAACCACGGACCAGCCAAACATACATTTTAAGTTCGTATGGTGCCTTTCTGTTTAGCCAGACTTGAATTGCAGATTTAGGCAATGCCATTAAAAAAAAATCCATTGTTGGTATGCTGAGCCTACCGAATTGTCACTAATAAATTAATGACATACAAAAGATTGGCAACAAGACATTTGAAGCATATTTGTCATTAAATGAAATTTTCGCTCTACGGATTTCCAATATCTGGTCTTCAGAAAAACCCTGCATTTTTCCAATGGTCGTATGGGCTGCCAAACAATGTTTGCAGTCTTTCACCTGACTTACAACTAGGTTTATAATTTCCCTTCACCCCACCCAGATCGCATGATTTGCAATATTTATATAAAAATAGTGACCTTTAGTTAAGTGCGGTAGATTACGGATATCTGACCATAATTTCAGGATGGAACATTGAAGGTAGATACCCTGACTATAAACAAAAGATTTCCAAAATGGCAACTCCCGAATTTCTTAAAAAACAATTGGAAAACGCCAATCGAATTCGCTTATGCTTACAAGAAAAGCTGCTTATAATTTAATCGAAGAGTTTATTCGAAAACTTGTAAATATAGGAATTCCAATAGAAAAAGCGATCCTTTTTGGTTCGTATTCCAAAGGTGGAGTTCATGAAAATTCGGATATTGACCTTGCCATTTGGTCTCCAAGATTTCAAGGTTGGGTTGGTGTGGATATGGCTTTATTTGCTCCAATTATGGGCGACTTTTATCCAATATCTGTAAAAACGTTTAATAGCTCAGAAACTGCTGAAGACGATCCTTTTATAGAAGAGATTGAAAAAACAGGAAAGGTTATTGATGTAAAGTTCATTCAACAGTTCACAGTTTTTAATTGAAAGCATATTTTTCATTTCTTTTTCATCCTCCTATTTCTGATTTTACTTAGGGCCTCCTGATAAAGTGATAGTCAACTTTTT
>Ga0105046_10002687_pt1 | contig 28080 bp, 16 predicted proteins | sample MAT03_FD_78385 | JGI IMG/M metagenome (GOLD analysis project Ga0105046, IMG submission 78385) | Freshwater microbial communities from Lake Fryxell liftoff mats and glacier meltwater in Antarctica - MAT-03 (megahit assembly) | ecosystem: Environmental > Aquatic > Freshwater > Ice > Liftoff... | reverse complement strand
TCGAAGCGCTCAGTAGAGGCGCTCAGTAGAGGCGCTCAGTAGAGGCGCTCAGTAGAGGCGCTCAGTAGAGGCGCTCAGTAGAGGCGCTCAGTAGAGGCGCTCAGTAGAGGCGCTCAGTAGAGGCGGATGCTGCCTCGGTCGACGCGATCGAAGAGGGCGATGAGACGCTCCTCGATGACGACGATCTCCGGGTGGGTCAGGCCCATCTGCAGCTGGTTGTTCACCCAGCGGAAGGCCGACTCGGTTCGCTTGCCCGGTCTGGAAGGAGGTACCGCAACGAGCTGCCCATCTTCGAGCGCGTACTGCTCCACCGCGGCGAGGCGGTCGAGATCTTCGCGGCCCAAGCTGCGCAGGCGGTCGATGCTCTCCTTGCGTAGCGACGGCACCAGGATGTTCGCCCACACGTACTCCTTGGGCAGACTCGGGTTGCGGTACGCGCTGAACGAGATGGAGTTGTCGACGACGTACACGCGCGACGCGTCGGCTTCGCGCGTCACCACGAACTGCTGCGGGTGGCTGTCACCGTGACTGATGAGGTAGCAGGCGAGGTTCATGTCGGAGACCGAGTCGTAGAGGCCGCGGTCCGGCTCGCGCGGGATCTCCTGGAGCTCTTCGGAAGGAATCCAGTCGTCGCCCTCGGCGTCGTCGAGGCCTTGCGACCCTTCCATCCAGTAGGACAGGACTCCTGCGACGCAGGTCGACGGTGCGTAGGTCGCCAAGGCCCGCGGATCGACCGTCTTGCGGTACGACTCGAGCGGGAAGCAGTGTCCCGCCGCCGGCGGGATGACCCACTGGTCGGGGTCGAGGAAGAGCTTCTGCACCGCGTGCGCGAGGACTTCCTTGCGGGGTCGATTCAGATCGTCGGAGGAGTCGAACGTTCGCCATTTGGCGCGGAACACGACGCGACCGCTGGGCCCTTGCGACGCGAGGGTCAGCACGCGCGCGCCCTGAATGCCTTGCGGGGTCGAGCCGGCACCCAGGATCTGCAGATCGCGATCCGCCAATGCTCGCTCCACCTCCTGGGGATCGCGGCAAGCCGTGCCGGCGCGCCCGGCGGTGCAGAGCGACGTGGGGGCGGTGAGCGGCGCGGCTGGCACGAGGCCACCACCGCAACCGACAGACGAGGTTATGAGCGCCAGCGCGCCACATGCGAGGACCGAGGCAGAACGCATCGAAGGCAAGCCCTTAGCAGCCCATAGCGGGTGTGTTCCCGCCGGTCACCACAGAAAGCCGGATCGTCGACCAGCCCGCAGGCGCAATGATTGATCGAGGCGTTTATGTGGATCAGGCTCACCCCCGCATGGATGGGTCGGTGGTGCCCAGATCGGCGTCGAGGGCGTCGCTACCCGCCACCATCTGCGCCGAGCGCGGGGCGATCATGTTCGGCGCCTTGCCTTGCGGAACGAGGTGCTTCGCCCACGCCTCGACGAGCCTGTCCTCCATCGCGTCGAGGTCCTGGGTGCGGAGGCGGACGAACTCTTCGTGGTCGTTCGTCTCGAACGCGGACCAGGCGGCCTCAGACACGTGGTGGAGCGCGCGTGCGTCCGCGCTCTGGAGAAGGTGCAGTGCCAGCGTAGCGCGCGTGCAATCGGGGGCGAAGAAGCGATTGCCAGGGCTCTCGCGGCTCTTGCCGGTGGTCACGAGCTGAATCATCGCCTGGGCGCCGTACAAGCCGAGGTCGAAGGGGCCTTTCTGGTGGCCACGCGCGAGGGCCGTCGCGAGCGCGCGCGCTCGGGCATGGCGGAAGTCGAACCGCTTCGGCAGCGGCTCGCGCTTGAACGGCTTCCTGACGGGCCAGTGCAGCAGACCGCCGCGGACCAGGTCCTCCATCGACGACTGCACCCGCGACAGACTCCCTCCGCTGATGCCGGAGAAAAGGCTCGCGTAGGTGGTGAGCCAGAACCACGCCGCGAGCCTCTGGCGAACCGTCGCGTCGGGCTGCAGCGAGCCGGCGAACGCCTGCGCGAGCAGCGGGATCTGTTGCCTGTAGGGCACGAGGGTCGGCGCCTCGATGTGGCACTCCGCTCGGAGAAATTCCGCGACGCGATGGATGGTCTCGCGGCTGCACGGGACGACGCCGGGATCTGCAATCAGCGCGCTTTGGACCTTGCCGGTGTCAGCATACAGGTCGAGCCCGAGCATTGCCTTGATGCACCGAAGCCAGGTCTCGTCGTCAATCTGCCATACAGCGGGCTCGATGGATTCGCGCTCCTGCCGGAGCAGCTTCTCGAGATCGAACGTAGGGCTCCACACCAGGGCGCTCACCATGTCGAGATCGCTCATGGGTGTGGCGGTGCTGTTCACGCGCCGGAAGGTGGTGGTCGCGAACTCAAGGTCGTCGGACGCCAGCACGACGACCGGGACCTTGTACGCGCGAAAGCGCGTCGCCAGCGCGTCGGCGCGCCCCACCCACTCGTCGGCCTCGGGGCCGGTGAGCCCGCGCTGAAATTTGAGGAGCGCGACCGTTTGGAGGGTGTCGGGCAACGGCAGCCAATGAGGTGGGGCAAGCAGGGTCTCGGAGTGAGTCTCGAGCACGAAGCGCGCGTCGCCCTCGCTCGCCTCGAGCAATACGTCGACGAGCGCGAGCTCGGCCGCAGGATGCAGGTGGAGCTCCGGCTGCTCGATCGCTATCAAAGTTGCCACTCCGAGCTGGCCCCGGCGCGCCATTGCCGCGAGCGTGAGAACCGGAAGCACCTGGTTGATGCCTTCACCAACGAAAGCCAGAGGCACCCCGCGCCCGGGCAACCCCTTTGGCGCGATGTCTGCGGAAGCTCCGCGCGCATCCCGCCCCGTCGAGAGCTCGACGCCAGCGAGTCGACCGAGCCCGCTCTGAACCTCGCGATAGACCAGGTGGTCCTGCCCGACACGCGCAAGAAACGGGATCGGATCCGCAGGCACGTAGACGGCGCCATCAGCTGGGTACCGGTCGAGAGCAGCTTGCCGCGTCGGAGGCAGCCAATGCACCGAGTCGCCGAACGCCTCGAGCCGCGCCCGCACGTCCACGTAGCGCCTCTCCACCAGCAGCCCATCGAAGCGAATTCGCTCGGGCGCGCCTTGGGTCATGTCGTACAACGGCTCGAGCGCTTCGTTCGGCTGCCACACGGCGTTGAAGCGCGAAACGTCGAAACCTTCCGCCCTCATGCTCTCGACCAGCGGCGTGCCACGCGCCTCGCCGGCCTTGAAGACCTCAAGGAGCGCCATGGTGAGACCGTCGCGGTCGGCGACGCCGCGGCCCGAGCGACCGTTACCGCCGCGCCCGACTCGGGCGTCGGGGAGCGCACACCGCGTGTTTCCTCATGCGATGAAGTCATGTGGCGGACACGAACCACAGATGGCAACGCAGCCATCGGCGCCGATCTTGGGCGCCGGCGGCCCACCCATTAGTCGCCGATGCCAATGCGACTGCGCGCATCGACGTAGGCGTCGCTCACCGCGAACAGGACGATCTCGCGCGCCTCGGCGTTGCGACCGACCCAGGTCAGGCGGTCCTTGCCTGGAGGCGGCGGTGCGTTGGTATGGCCGCCAGCCCAAGCGATGGCGGTGAGAGCCACCGACGGATCGCCGAGCGCGAGGAGTGCGCAGCGATCGCCCCATCCGTTGACGGCGGTGTTGAGGGTGGGCGCGCGGTTGCCGATCGAGCCGATGATCTCGGCGGCGATCGCGCCGGTATCGTGGGGCAGCCCCGCCGGAACGGCCCGGCTGAGGCGACCGTAGAAGTTGGTGAGACGCGTGGCGTCGACGCCCTGCGGGTTCCACCCCGGGGTGAAGCACTTGAGGTAGGCGGCGAGCAGCGGCCAGAGATCGATCGGCGCGGTGCGCGCGAAGACGACGGCATTGGCCTGGATGACCTTAAGGGCGCGATGGATGAGGTACGTCCGCACGTCGCTCTCCTCGGCGCCGAGGAGCGGCTGGCCGATGACGATCGTCGGTGGGTGCGCACTGGCCGCTACCGCGACGTGTCCGAGCACGCCCGAGACCAGGACCTCGATGCGATGGATGCCGTAGCCGATCGCGATGTCGCGCACTTCGTCGGCGATCGAAGCCAGCGGAGGCGGCAGGGGCGTCGCGCGGATCGCGGCGGGGTCGTAGGGGATCGCCGTGTCGAGCATCGAGCCGGTCCGCATCAGGAGATCGCGGAACGCGGGCGAGAGCAGGTCCGGCGCGACGAGATCGTCGAGGTCGGCGTCGCCGGCGCGCTCGGCGGCGCCCTGCACGAAGACGGGCTCGTCGCTCTCGGTGCCCTCGAGCGACTCCACCACGGCACGGCACACCAGGCCCGCGTCCTTCTTGCCGCGGAGGCTGGCCGCGACGGCGAGGGTCGCGAAGAGGTAGCCCTCGAAGCGGCCGGTGCCGAGTGCGCGCCGCGCGTCGGCGACGGCGCGATCGAGGAGCATCGCGCCGGCTTGCTGCTGGCCGGTGCGCTGGTAGAGCGCGACCAGCGCTTCGAGCGCGACGCTGCTCTTGGGGTACGCCTTGCGGCCGGCGACCAGCGTGGCCTCCGCCTTCTTGGTGTCGCCCATGGCCTCGAGGATGCCAGCGAGCTCGACCGTGCGAGCCGCCTTCTCGTCGGGCTGCTCGGCCGACGCGACGAGCACGTTCTGCTCCTCGATCGCGCGACCGTAGTCGCGCTGGCGTTGGAAGAGCTGGACCAGTCGCTCGCGGGCACCGGCATGGCCGGGCTTGCGCTTGAGGATCTCGCCGTACGCCAGCTCGGCGCGCTCGGGGTTGGGGACGTGCACGTCGTAGAGCTCGCCGAGGCGCAAATAGACCTCGATCTGCGCGTCTGGTCCGGAGGAGAGCCTGGCCAGGCGGATGAGCGCTTGCTCCGCGCCTTGCCAATCTTCCTCCGTCACGCACAGTTCGGCAAAGGCGGCGAGCGCGTCCACATGATCGGGGCTCGCCTCGAGAGCAGCGGCGAGCGCGCGCTTCGCCGCGGCATGCTCGCCGACCTGGGCCAGCGCCCGTCCCCGCATGACCTCCATCTCGACGCGATCCTTCGGATCGCTGATCGAGTCGAGGCGACGCTCGAGGAGCTCGGCGAGCTCAGCGCGCGCATCCACCGCGACGTAGATGGAGCGCAGCCGCTCGAAAGCTTCGTCGTGCGACGGGTCAGCGAGGATGACGCGCTCGAAGGCCTGACGCGCGCGATCGCGATCGCCTACTTCGTCATGCCACAGAGCGGCGGCCTGCGCATCGAGCGAGACCTTCCATCCGGGGGTGACGGCGCACTCGGCGGCGGCTTCGAGCTGCGTCGCCGCACCTTCGAAATCGCTGCGGGCACGCAGCGCGTCGGCGAGATCGAGACGCGCCAGGAGGTGCGCCGGCATGGCCTTGCTGGCCCGCACGAGCAGCGAGACCGCGAGGTCGTTGTCGCCGAGACCGGTCGCGCCGCGCGCCGCGCGGAGGGCGAGGGCGGCGATCTCGGTGGGGCGCTCGGTGCGCTCGAGGAGCTGACGATCGACTTCGAGCGCGAGCGCCGCCTCCCCCTTGGCGCGGGCGTGCGCGGCCATCTGGCGCAGGACCCACGGGCTGCGCGGCTCGTGCGCATAGGCGAGACGCACGGCGTCGGACGACTCTTCCCAGGCGACCCGCGCGCGAAGACGAGCAGAGAGGGCGGCGTGAGCGATCGACTCGGGGCCGCTGCCGAGAGCGCGGGCGATCTCGAGCGCGATCGGCTCGAGCTCGTCGACGCGGTTTTCGCGCATGAGCGCGGTCTCGATGCGGCGCAGCGTCGGCAAGTGCGATGAATCCTCTTCGAGGATCGTGCGGCGCCACAGGACGCCGCTTGCGATGTCGCCGCGACCGAGCTCGTCGAGCTCGGCGAGACGCTCGTAGATCTCTCGACGCTCGTGTGAGTCCTCGGCGGCGCGCGCCAGCGGCAGGAGCGCATCGACCAGCTCTGCGGTGCCGTGGCCGGCGACGCCGTAGCGGTGCGCGTAGATCGGCAGGAGGAGCACGTCGCCTTCGGGAGGCGCGCCACCGCTGCGCTCCGTCGCCAGCTTGATGCAAGCCGCCGCGGAGGCGATGTCGCCCGCGCGCTCGAAGTCGAGCGCCGCCTCGAGAGCCAGGGACGTCGCCTCGGTGCCGCTCGCCCGGGAAGCGCGTTGCTCGCGCCACGCCGCGCGATCGGAGGGCGTCTCTGGAGCCATGCGTTCGTAGAGCTCGCGCAGTGCGACGTCGTCGGGCTGACCGGCGAGTGCCTGCTGGAGCAGCGCGGCCGACGCCGCGCCCTCTTCCGACTCGGACACGAGCAGAGCCTCGCGGACGAAATCGTAGGCGCGCTCGATCGGATCGTCGCTCGCTTCACGTCGCGCGCGCAGGCAGTCGACGAGCGCTTCGCGATCGCCGCGGGCACGCGCCAGCCGCTCGATGATGTTGTGCGCGAAAGGCAGCGACGGATCGGACTGCGCAGCGCGGCCGAGCACGGTCTCCGCCTCCGATTCGGCGCCGAGCTTGAGGAGGCGCAACGACGCCTCGACGAAGAGGATCGCCTGACGGGGGCCCTCGCCCACCGAAGCGGCGAGCTCGGCCAGCAAGCCAGGGATCTCCGCCGGCTCGAGGAGCGTGGCCAGCGCACGGGCCGCACCTTCGTGGGTGACGTCGGTGGCCACGGCGCGCTCGTAGGCGCCGCGCGCGGCATCCACGTCGCCGGCGACCTCCGCGACGAGGCCCGCAGCGAGGAGCGGCGCGATTTCACCGGCGCCCTCAACTCGCCAGCTCTCGAGGGACTTGGCGACCGCTGCCGCCCTGCCTTCTGCAAGATCGAGCTCGATGACGAGCGCCGAGCCGGCGGCGCTGCCGCCCTCGTCGAGCAAGGCCGTGGCGGCCACGCGGAGTCCACCATCGTCGGTGGGCGTGGGTGCAGCGCCTGCGCCGAGCTTGCGACCGAGTCGGAGCGCTGCGCGCGAGCGCGGGCTACCCACCGGGGTGATGTCGGGGCGAACGCCCGACGCGGAAGGCAGCGCGGCGGCCGCAGCCGCCGCGAGTGGCGCCAGGTCGGGGTCGTGCGCGGCGGCCTCGAGATCGCGGGCGAGCGTCGAGACGTCGGCGCAAGCGAGCGCTGCGAGCGCCAGCCGATCCGCCACGTCGAAACTGCCGTCGTTGGACGCTGCGCGATGCGCCTCTTCGGCCTTGCCGAGCGTGACCGCGGTCGCCGCGAGGGCGCGTCGCGCGAACGCGCCGTGCGACCCGGAGGCGACCGACTGGAACGCCGCAGGCGCGCGTTCGCGCGTCGACGAGTGGGCATCAGCGAGGAACCCGACGAGCCAGCGGCCGCCGTTGAGATCGCCTTCGGTGAGGGTCTCGAGCGCCCGGATGGCGGCGTCGCGATCCCCAGCTGACAGCGCGGTGCGCGCCGCCAGGAGTGACTGGAAGGGAGTGAGCTCGCCGTCGTCGCCGCGCAACGCGTCGCCGCGGGTGCGCGCCAGATGGAAGCAAGCTGCGTCGATGGATGCCAGCGTCGGAATCTCGGCGGCACCAGCCGGGCGCGCCTTGGCAATCGTGAGCGGACGATCGCTGCGGCCGGAGACCGCCTCGACCACGCGCTGCACGTGCGGGCGCGGGTCGCTCGGCAGGACGCGCATGGCCTGCTCGGCCCGCTTGCGTGCGCCGGCCTCGTCGCCCAGCACCACGCGCGCGATCTCGGCGCCGAGCCACGAACCGTGACAGCGCGCTTCCGGCGTCGGCATCGCACGGGTCTCGGCGTCGACGGCGTCGAGGACCGCGGTGAAGTCGCCCTTCTTCGCGAGGAACGCGCGGTGCTGCCGCGACACCAGCGCACCGTTGACCTGCACCTCGCGCGCTTCAGCGGCGATGACGGCAGCCTCTTGGTCGTCGCCGACCATGGCCAGCAGCTCGCTCACCACGAGCAGCTGCGCGGCGCGCGCCGCCTTGTCGTCGACCAGGCGCGCTTCCTCGAGAAGCCACTTCGCACGGTCCGAAAAAGCGTCCCGCGTGCGACTCTCGGCGAGAACGAGGCTCGCTTCGCGTTCGCCTTCGATCTCGCGGAACGGCATGCCCGCGCGAGCCTCGCGCCGGGCCGCGGGCGCCTCGCTCTCGGCTGGCTCGCTCTCGGATGGCTCGCTCTCGGATGGCTCGCTCTCGGATGGCTCGCTCTCGGCTGGCTCGCTCTCGAACGTTTCAGGCTCGCTGGGCGGACTGCTGGTGGCCCCCTCGTCGGCGACATCTCGGGCGTCGGCTTCGCGCTCCGCCCTCTCGCGGTCCGGTGCGGCTTCCGCATCGCCGTCCGAGGCGGCGTCGGGCTGGGCATCCCGCTGGGCATCCCGCTGGGCATCCCGCTGGGCATCCCGCTGGGCATCAGGCTGGGCATCCCGCTGGGCATCAGGCTCGGCGGCGGGCTCGCCGAAGAGAATCGGCGGCACATCGTGCGGGATATCGCGATCACCGAGCCGCGGACGGCTCGGTGCGGAGGGACGCGGCGGCGGAATGGCGCGCGAGGGCGGCGGCGGGACGGGGCTCGGCGTCGCGAAGAGGTCGGAGGGCGCACCGTCTTCGTCGTCTTGCTCGAGCTCGTCCAGCTCGACGTTCGTGGTGTCGGCCGGATCGCGCATCGGCGGCGGATCGGTCGGCGCCACGCGAGCGATGGTCGGCTGATCGTCGTCGTCGTGCGTGGGGAGCGGCCCGGCCGGCGGGAAGCCGGGCTCCGAGAGGTCCTCGTCGTCGAGATCGGTGAGATCCGGCAGGCCCGAGGCACCTTCGATCACCGTGGGCATCGGCGCTGGCGTCGGCTGTGCCTGCGATGGAGCGGGCGGCGGAGCCGGACGATGAAGTGGCCCGGAAGCCGTACGCAACGACCCCGACGGGGCGCTACGCGAGGAAGAAGCCAGCTCCTGCGGATCGGCCTCAGTCTCTCGGGCCGATGACGGTGGCGGCGCGACGTTGGTCGCGTCGTCGAAGAGCATGTCGAGGAGCGCGTCACCCTCCGCCTCGGTCGGCAGCACGTCGCGGATGTGCATGGGGTTGCGCGCAAACATCTGGCGCAGGCCGCCTGGGTTGCTGGTCGGCGGCGGCGGCGGCTCCGGTTCGTTCCGGCGCGACAGCTCGGCGATCAGATCCTCGGGTATGCGCGCGAGCACAGTCTGCTCGTCGGCTTCGAGATCGGAGTCGATCGCGTCCTGCGAGCCTGGCGGCGGCGGGATCGTCTCCTTGTCGTTCTTGCTTTCGTCACTCATCGCGCCACCATGCCGAGCTTGCGGCGAACCTCGAGGTATCGAGGCGAGAGGACGAAGGCGAGGAGGCTCTTCGCGCGCTCGCTGTCTGCCACGGCATCGGCGAGCCGATCGCGGGGGACTCCAAGAAACTCGGAAAGAACGATCGACACGTCGCCGGCGGCGATCACTGCCATGCGATCGAGACTGCGGCGGGCGGCGGCCGCCCAGGCACGTGCGTCCTGTCCGGACGCTGCGAACCGCTGCGCCGCATCCCCTGCTTGTTTCTTCACCTTGCGGGAGATCTCCTTGTGCACGCCGCGCTGCACCTCGGTGAACACGGCGTAGCCGGGGTTTTGCATCGCGACCCCGACCTCGTTGCAGGCAGCGATGGCGACCGACGCGATGGCCGCATCATCGCGAGTGCGTACCGAGGTGATTCCACGCCGGAGCGCGAAGACCTCGCGGGCGATCGCCGAGCGCGCCCCCGCGTCGAGCGGCACCTGCACCTCGGGGCCGCACACGAACGCGTGCTCCTCGCCGAACACGCCCTGCACGAGGCGAGGCTGGGTGCCCGCCTGGTACAGCTCGAAGGTCTGGGTGACCCCGAGCGCGCCCATCCATTCGGCGACCGCGATGCGCAGCGGGTGTCCCCCTCGCGCCTCGACACGGTTCTTTCGATTGGCGCCGAGCGCCTCGGTCGTCGGGCCGAGGGCGAGCGTCACGGTCTCGGCGACAGCGAGGAAGAGGTCGGTGATGGGACCGGTGTCGGCGGGATCGGAGATCTCGGCCAACGACGCCGCATCGAGCGTGATGGTGGGCGACGAGCGGACGGTCGTGTCGAGCTTGGCGAGCTCGGCGGCGATCGCCGCATCGCCACGGCCCAGCGAGACCAGCGCGCCCAGTGCGGCCTGGCGCAGCGCCTGATCGTTCTGGGCGAGCGCGATGTCGGCGACCAGCTTTACCCGGTCGGCGTCGGCCGGGTTCTTGGCGAGCGCCGCCACCGCGAACGTGCGCCCCCGGTCGAGGAACGGCTTCACGAAGGAGGCATCGAAGCCGCCGGTGAGGAGCAGATCGAGCGCCTCGGCGTCGTCCGGAACCTCGCCGAGGAGCTTCGCTACTGCAGAGGTTGCGCCTTCGGGACGGCGCAGCTCGTCGCGGTGGATGACCATCGCGAGCCGCGCCGCTTCCACCCGGCCCGCGGCCGACTCGCGCTCGTTCATGACCTGCTCGAGGATCGCCGTCGCCTCCTCGAAGGCGCCGGTTCGGGCAGCGAGGGCGGCGAGGCGCTCGCGAACCGGCAAGGTGGAGAGGCCCTCGCGATGGAGGCCGAGCAGAACGGACATCGCTTCCTCCGGCTGCTCGAGGCGCTTTTCGTAAAGGTCGGCTGCCGCGACGCCCGACACCAGGCGCTGCTGCGTCGGTGCCTCGTGCGACTTGGCGAGCGTGGCGAGGAGCGGCGCGGCTTTTTCGAAGTCGCGCCGCGTGATGTAGATCTCACCGGAGAGCGCGAGCGCGCCGACATGCTCCGGTTCGAGCATGGTGACGTTCTCGAGGGCGCTCAGAGCGCCGTCGACGTCGCCCTTCTTGCGCAGCACGCGCGCCTGCTCCCAGAAGAGCTTCGCGATCTCCGTCTCGTCTTCGGCGACGTCGAGCCGTTTGGTGAGGATCGCGAGGAACTTTTCGTCCTCGTTGCGCGAGCGGATGAGCCGGAAGTGCCGGTCGAACGCGATGTCGCGCCTCGGGTCGCGCTCGAAGGAGCGCTCGAAGGCGATCGCGGCGTCCTCGGCGCCCTCAGGGTGCTCGATGAGGACGAGGCCCGCGTGCTCCCACAGCTCGGCGCCGCGCGCATCGTCCTTGCAGAGCGCGCCGAGCTGGGCCGACGCGAGCGCAACGTGCATCGCTTCCCCGGCGGCCTCCGCCGAGGCGCGCACGCCTTCCCAGGCGGCGACGTCTTCCGGTCGCTGCTCGACGATGGCCTGAAAGGTCTTGAGGGCGCCTTCGGCGTCGCCCGACGCAAGATCGGACCAGCCGGCGAGCGACTCGGCCATCGTGCGCGCATCGGGGCCGAGCGCGTCGCCGGCGGCGCTGCGGCCGAGACCATGCAGCGCCGAGGCGCGACGGCGCGGGTCGCACCCGGGCGGTGCGACCTCGAGGTTGGCGAGGGCGGCGGCGGTGGAGTCGTCGTCGATGAGTGGGTGATCGACGGTGGGCCGATCGAGCATGGCGAGGATCGAAGCCGAGGCCTCGAGCGCCCCCGCCGCCTCTGGCGCGAGGAGCTGACCGAGCCGCCGACGCGCCTCGATCTCCGCGTTGCGATCCTCTGCGGCCGCCGCCGCGCCAAGCCACTCGAGCGCAACCGCAGCGGTGGGCTCGGCCTCGAACCAGGCGCTGGCGGCGAGCACGGCCGCCGAGAGATCCCCGTCGACGTCGCGCGCCAGGCGCACGCGCTCACCCGACGCGACCGCGGCGCCGTGAAGTCCTGATGCCTCGATGAGATCGAGCGCGCGGCCCGACGCGGCGCGGTCCGTGAGACCAGGGGCCCAGGCCACGCGGGCGAGCGACGCTGAGAGGGCGACGTCGTTGCCGGGCCGGGCCGGACCGCCGGCGGACGCTGCGCTCTCCACCGACTCCAGGGCGCTGCGCGCTTCGTCGGCGTCGCCGCCCACCGCGTCGAGCGCAAAGCGTTCGAGCCCGGACAGCGCGGCGTCGGCACCCCCTTCGAGCGCCGCCTCGATGGCTTGCAGCCGGCCTTGGGGGCTGTCGGCGTCGGCGCCTCGGCGCGCCCAGGTGAGCATCGCGGCGAAGCCGAGCCCGGCTCCGGGCTTGCTCGCCTCGATGGCGGCGAGCGCGCGGGTGCGATCGCCACCACGCCACCACAGGATGGCAGCCTCGAGTTGAAGCGAAGCCGCAAGCTCCACATCGTCGACCGCGTGTGCACAGGTCGACAGGACCTGGCCGGCTTGGTCGAGGGCGCCGGCACGCTCATGCAGCTCGGCCAGGAACGTGGCGACCAGCTCGTCGCCAGCAGCCGTCTCATGGAGGGCGACCAGACGCTCCCGCGCCGTGTCGACATCCCCGCTCCACGCGGCGCGCGCGGCGGCCACGACGCGCAGTCCGCGTGCCAGCTCAGGGTCGGACTCGACATCGGCCAGGGCCTCGAGGGCCATCGGCGAGCGCGGCGGAGCCTCGGCGTCGTCTTCGGTCTTGACGAGCGCGATCGCGTAGCCGCTGAGGACGCGCCCGAGCCAGGTGGTGCGTTCGTCTCCGCCATCGGCATTCCCGAGGGCGGAGAGCTTCCCGAACGCCTCGCGGGCGCCATCCCGATTGCCGCGCAGGAGCCGGCTGCGGCCAAGCTCGAACCAGAGACTGGCCTGCTCGACCGGGTCCTGGGTCGTGGCCAGAACGCGCTTGGACGACTCATCGAACCAGGCGGGCTCCTCCAGGAGCGACGCGAGCGTCCTTCCGAAACGGGAGACGATCTCTGGGCTTGTGCCGGTCGCGCCGGCTTGCGAGAGCGCGGTGCGTGCGTTGCCCGCGTCGTCCGCGAGCGAGGCCCAGGTGAGCGCGGCGACGAGGTAGGCGCGGCCTTTGGCGCCGTCGGTCGCATAGGTTTCGGCGCAAGCCTCGATCGAGGTGGCGAGCGCCGCCGGATCGCGACCGTCGCCGAGCAAATCGAGCTCGAGGGCGCGCGCCGGAACGCAGCGCGGATCGGCTTCGAGCGCATGGCGAAGCGCGGAAAGGGCGCCTTCGCGATCGCCGCCTTGCGCTGACCACTCCGCAACCCGGAGCCACAGCGAAGCCGCCGTCGACCCGGTGGCGCCGCGGGAAAGCTCGTCCTTCGCGAGCGCGGCCGACGCCTCGGAGTCGCCGAGCTGCTCGAGCACGGCGAGCCGGGCGCGGGACACGAAGGTCGCCTGCGGGAGCTGCTGCGCAGCGACGCGCAGGAGCGAGCTGGCCGCGTCGGGATCGCCCTTGCGGCGGTGGGCGTCGGCGGCGCGCACCCAGGCGTCGGTCGCGAACTGCGGGCGGCGCACGAAGCGCGGAACGCCGACCTCGTCGCCGCGCTCCTCGTCCTCGAGCGACTCCAAGATCATCTCGGCCTGCCCCTCGAGGGCGCGGGCCAGCACGTCGAGATCGTTTTCGGCCGCAGCGATCTTCTCCATCGCCAGGCGGGTCAGGAAGCGCGCTCGACCGTCGAGCGCGGCGGCCGCGTCCAACAGCTCGTAGGCGCGCGTGACGTTGCCGGACTTGGCGGCGAGCTCGGCCAGCTGGACGCCGAGAAGCCCCTTCCAAGTGGGGTCGGAGGTGAGCTCGGAGCGCGCCTCGATGGCGCGCGTCATGCCCTCCACGTCGTTCGAAGATGCGCAGAGGAGCTCGAGCTCCAGCCACGGCGTCGGGTCTTCCGGGTTCTCGGCGACTGCGTCTTCGAGACGAGCACGGCCTTCGGCGGGGTTCTGCTCGTGGTCGATGAGGTGGATCGCCTGCTCCCAGAGGGCGCGCGAGCGCTCCTCCGGCGAGTCGGCGGCGCGTGCGAGGGCGTCCAGCAGCTTGCCGAGGTTCTTCACCGACCGGCGGCGGCCCAGGATGCGCACCAACGCCTCCAGCGGCTCGCGAAACTGCGGATCGGCGTTGAACGCCGCGAGGTAGTCGCGGGCAGCGGCGGGCTCGTCGCCACGTCCCTCTTCCAGCGAGCCCACCTCGAACTGGAGCATCGACTGCGTCGCCTTGTCGGGCGTCGCCGCGATCTCCTCGCGAAGGCGGGGGACGACGCCAGTGGGGTCGACGGAGGGGTTGGGAGAAACCGAGCTCGGGCGCTGGGACCCGGGGTTCTGTGAGGTCATCGAGGAGAGTCCCAAGCTCGGAGCCGGATGCGCGACAGCGCGTGGCCTCGGTTTCGACACATCGTGCAATCGCAATCCATGCCGAAAGGCCGACGGCCCCCCATCTCGGCCGATGCCGTCGGAGTTGGGGGTCGCTGGCCCAGCATTGGGCGCGCAGAGTAACGGCCGGCGCCGCGCAGAGTAAAGACGACGCGGCCGGCGCCTTGCCTACATCAGGCGATTGTCGGCCGACGAGACGCCGCAGCTGGGCGATCAGGCGATCAGGGCGTCGAGCTTCTCTTTGACCTTGGACTCGACCGTGCCCTTCATCGCCTTGAGGAGGAACGGGAGGTCGATGGCGACCTGGATCGAGGTCGCATCGACCTTCACGCGCCCGGTCGTGCCCTTGGCGACGCCGCTCGACGCGTCGAACGTGATGTCGTTGCCCGACCACTTCCAGTTGATGCCGAGCTTTTCCTGCATCCCCTTGGCGAGCTCTTCCGCCTTCACCTTGGCGGATTCGAGGCCGAGCGAGTGGGAGCGGGTGATGTCGATCGTCGCCATGTCGTGATCTCCGGCTGGGGCTGCGTTGCTGCGGTGGTCACCTCGAAGCCGACGCCGGCGCGAGGCGGTGGCGCTCGGGTGTCGCCCGGGCGTCTGGGCTCGTGTCATTCGATTCGCTTCACGATCCACAGACCGCGGGGGGTGTCGACCGGGCCGCCTACGTCGCCCGCCGCGAGGGTAAAAAGTGCTTGCTCAGGAGCGGGCTCCAGGATCCCTCGTGGGATGGTGCCGGCGTTCTCCGTCGACCCGGCGTCGCCCTTGGCGACGGCCGCGGCGAAGTCCTTCTTCGCTTCCTCGACCAGGTCTCTGGCAAGGGCGTCGGCCGCTTCGCGGGTGCGCGCCGTTCGCGGGGCGCCTTGCGACCCTCGGTACTCGATGAGAATCACGCCGAAGACGACCGTCTTGGGCGCGCCCTCCGGGAGGTTGCTCGGCGCGACGTCGGCGGGCTTTGGCGCAGCAGGTGCCTCGCCTTCGTAGGCCAGATCCGGCAGCGCGAGGCTCGAGCCCGCGGGTGCCACGGCGCTGCCGCTGGGGGCGGAAGCGGCCGCGGAGGACGAAGCCGATGCCGATGCCGATGCCGACGGGGCGACCACCGGCCCGGTGACCCCGACCCGGAGCACCAATAGCGTCGCGCTGGCGACGAGGATCCCTACGAGCGCGAGCGCGCTCCACCTCTGCATGGGGGCTGGCGGATAGCACAGATTGGGGCATTCCCCGCGAACATCGTGCTAGCTTCGCGCTCCTCGGGCAGGCGCTCTCATGGGCGTTTCGAGCCCGTGAACCAAGGGCGCAAGCGCCGAAGGCCGAAAGCCGAGGTGTTGGCACCAGGACCGCTGGGAGGAAGGCATGGCCGACCGAGCAGCGAAAGGCCTCCAGGCGCGACAAGGCTATGGTCAAGGTCGAGTGCGAGGGCTGCCAGTCGCCCTACCAAATCGACGAGCGACTCATCCCGCCGACGGGGCTCAAGATGCGTTGCCCGAAGTGCGGGACGAGTGTGCTCGTCCAGCGTCCAGGAGGGGCTTTGCCCGCGGCAGGCTCGGCTGTGGCGCCGCCGGCGGCCCCGCCAGCGACCCCTGCGCCCCCACGCCTGCAACCTCCGGGTGCGCCCCCCGCCGCCCCCTACCCCCCTCCCGCTGCTCCGATGGCCCCCCCACGGGCCACGCCACCTCCCGCGACGCCTGCTGCAGCCGTGGCCAAATCCCGCGGCGGGTTCGGTGAGCTCGACCTGATGGTCGATTTGCCGAACCCAGGTGATGCCGAGCCGGCCAGCGACGGCGGGATCGGCCTGCCCGAGGTTGGACGCAGCCCGGCCCCGTTCGGCGGCTTCGGCGGCGGCGGCAGCGGCGAGATCGAGGAACCAGCATACAGCGGCGGGGTTGACCTGCCCGCCGTAGGGCGGGGGTCTCCGACTTTCAGCAGCGGAAGCGCCGGCTTCGGCGGCGGTTTCGGTGAAATCGACCTCCCCGCCGCAGCCGAGCGGGCGCCCGCTGGCCCCTTCGGCGCTGTGGATTTGCCCGCGGTCGGTAGCGCGCCACAGCAGCCTTGGGGCGCGCCCGAGATCGCGCCAGCCTCCTCCGGCATCGACCTGCCGGCCCCCGTCGCTCGCTCGGCAAGCCCATTTGGCTCGGTCGAGCTTCCGGTCGTCGGTGGCGGCGGAGGAATGGAAGATTTCGGCTCGGTCGATCTTCCGGCACCCGCCGCACGTCAGGCTTCGCCTTTTGGCCCTGGCCAGGGCATGGGTCACGCCTTCCCGCAGACTCAGCAAGCGCCGGGCCTGCCCAAGGTCTCCCACGCCGGCCTTCCCGCCGTCGGAGGCGGCTTGCCCCTCACCGCGGCCGGGCTGCCTGGCTACGGAGGCCAGAGCGCGGGTCTTCCGGCTGTGGCAGCTGGCTATCCAGCGGTTGCCCAGGCGGGCTACCCCGCGCTCGGTCAGGGTGCTGGCTATCCGGCCGTCGCCCAGGCGGGCTTCCCCGCAGTCGGTCAGGGTGCTGGCTATCCGGCGGTCGGCCAGGCGGGCTTCCCCGCAGTGGGCGGCCCCGGCTTGCCTTCTCACGCGGGTGCGGGTCTGCCGATGCACGGTTCGCCAGGGCTCCCCTACCCTGGCGGGTCCCTGCCGATGCCGGTCGTCGGCGGTGGTCTCCCCATTGCCGCCGGCGGCTCACTACCTTCACCAGGTGGCGCGGGCTACCCCATGGCGGCGGGCGGCTCGGCGTTGCCGAGCCCGATGGGGCACGGGGCATTGCCATCCGCCGCAGGTGCGGCCGGCTTCCCGATGAACGCCTATGGTGGCGGCGGTCTGCCGACCGCGGCGACCAGCGGTGGGCTGCCGACGCCAGCACCTTCCGGCGTCGATCCCTTCGGCAACCGCGATCCCTTCGGCGGCGGGCACGAGTACGCGCGCGACGGCCAGGGCGCCGGTGGCGAGTTCGACGACTTCGGCGGCCAGCCCCCCGCTCCCGTGTCCGACGACGGGTCCGGGGAGTTCGATCCGATGGCCGGTGCGGCGCAGTTCGGCGCCGGCGGCGGGATAGGGAGCGGCGGGATAGGGAGCGGCGGCCTCGGCAACGAGTTCGACCTGGAAGGCGGCCCGCTCCCGGGGGCCGGTCCTTCGGGTGCACCGATCCCGGTCGCCCGGCCCGGGGCTCGCGACTCTTCGGAGCTGCCAGCGCCGCGCAAGAAGTCGATGGCCCCGAAGATGATCGGGGCCGCGGTGGTCGTGATCGCCATGGGCGGCGCGCTCCTGGGCTTGTCGCCCAAGATGGGCATGTTCGGCTACTACGCGATCAGCGATTCCGCCAAGGGCGGCTCGAACATTGCCGCGCTCGCCGACCTTCGGAAGAACTCGCAAGCGCAGCTCGACAACGACAGCGCTGCCGATGCCGTGAAGGCCATCGCGGCAGGCAAGAGCGCCATCGCCAATGCTCCTCGCCACGCCGAAACGAGCGCTTACGGCGCGTATTTGATGTACGCCAAGGTCGTGCGCTTCGGCCCGGACGGGCCGAGCGAGGCCGCGGGCGCCGCCATCCTCGACCCGATCCCGGCCGAGACGACGAACGAGACGCTGGTGCTGGCGCGGGCGGCGCGCGACGCGACCTCCGGCCAACTGGCGCGGGCCAAGCAGACCGTCGCTCCGCTCGCTGCGAAGGACGTGGATGCAGCCGTCCTGCTCGGCGAGATCGAGCTGGTCGGCAAGAGCGACAAGGCCATCGCCGCCTGGGACAAGGCGGTCGCCCTCCGCAAATCGCCGCGCACCCAGTTCGGCTTGGCTCGTGCGCAGTTCAAAGCTAGCAATACGACAGATGCCGAGGCGACCGCGAAGGCGGTCCTCGAAGCCCAGCCCAAACACGTCGGCGCGCGGAATCTCCTCGCGCGCATCGCCCTGCGAGATCCGGCGCGCGACGCCGAGGTCATCGGCCTCGTCACGAAGGTGGTCGACGACAAGGAGGTTCGGGGCGGCGCGAGTGACGCCGAGCTGGTGGAGAGCTTCACGCTGATGGGCCTCGTCCACCTCGACCGCTCACGCATGTCGCAGGCCGAGGCAGCGTTCGGCGAAGCGCTGAAGCTGAACCAGCAAGCCGTCGAAGCCCTCATCGGCAACGGCGAGCTCTACTACCGACAGGGTCGCTTTTCGAACGCGCAGGCTCGCTTCGAGGCCGCCAGCCGCGCCGACGCCGACAGCCTCATCGCGAGGATCGGGATCGCCAAGTCGTTCATCGCTCTCGAGCGTGCGAAGGAGGCGAAGGATCTCCTCCAGAAACTCAAGGAGTCGCACGCCAAGGAGCCGCGTGTGACCCATTGGCTCGGCAAGTCGGAGGAGAGCCTCGGCAATCGCAAGGCGGCCCAGGCGCTCTACGAGGAAGCGATCCAGCTCGGTGCCAAGGACCCGATCGCGGTCGATTCGTACGTCTCACTGTCTGCCCTGCTCGCCTCGCAGGGCCGCACCGAAGAGGCCGCCAAGAAGCTCGACGAAGCCTCCGCGCAGTTCCCCGAGCTGCCGGCCCTCTTCCGCGCCCGGGGGGACGTCGCCCTCGCCAGTGGTCGCTACGAAAAGGCCAAGCAGGAGTACGAGGCCGCCCTCAAGAAGGGCGAAGATCTCGGAACCCGCTTCCAGCTCGGCGTCACCTTCCGCCGCATGCGCCTGTTCGACGAGGCCGTTGCGGTGTTCGACCAGGTCGCCGCCGCCGACAAGGACTTCCCGGGTCTCGCGCTGGAGCGCGGCCTCTACTACGAAGAGACCGGCCAGAGCGATCAGGCCCTGGCCATGTACGGCGAGGCGCTGCGCAAGGCGCCCAACGACATCGATCTCAAGCTGCGCGTCGCGTCCACCCAGGTCGCGGCCGGCCACCCCGAGAAGGGGGAGCAAGCCCTGCGCGAGGTCCTGAAGGAGCGACCGAGCAGCGCGGAGGCGAATCACTTCCTCGGCCGCGCGCTGCTCGGAAAGGGAGAGAACCTCGGCGAGGCCATGAGCTCGCTGCAGAAAGCAGTGCAGTTCGACCCGAACCGCGCCGAATACCAGCTCTACGTCGCGATCGCGGCGAACGAGGCCGGGCAGCCTGGTCGCGCCGAAAAGGCGATCGACCGCGCCCTCGAGCTCGACAGCGAGATGGGCGACGCCTACTGGCAGCGCGGCGTACTCAAGCAGAAGCAGGGCGCGACGCGCGACGCGATCCTCGATCTCCTCAAGGGGCTCGACAAGCGGCCGTCCCGCTTCGAGGCCTACGCGACGCTCGGCCTCTGTTACGAGGACCAGAACGATCTCGCCTCGGCCGAAAACGCTTGGAAGCGCGCGATCCTCGGCAACCCGAAGGTCCCCGAGTGGCACTACCGGCTCGGTCGCCTCTACCAAAAGCGCGGCGACAAGCCGAACACCATCCTTGCCCTGACCAAGGCCGCCGAAGGCGGAGCAGCCCGCAATCCGCGGCCGGGCTGGCTCTCCGACGCGTACCGCCTCCTCGGCGAGGCCTACGATGGCGCCGACAACGCAAAGGCCCTCGACAACTACCGCCGGTTCCTCGACATCGCGCCGGCCAACAACGCCTACCGCACCGACGCCGAGGAGAAGATCAAGACCCTCGCCCCCCGGTAGACGGGCGTACAGCGGGGCTCGAGCGCGCCCGTTCGCATCCAGCTGCGTAAAATCGTGCGCACTTCACCGTCGAAACTTCGACGGAAACCTTGCTGCGGGGCGATTTTCGAGGCATCCCGCGTGCAAGGACATGGTGCCCGCAATGGACGCTGCCCTCGACCGCGAAGAACCCGCATCCTTGCCCGCCGCACCGCCCGTTGTGGTGGACGCCAGCGGCCCGGCCACCTCACCCCAGCTCCAAGCCCAGCTCGAAGCCGGCGTCGCGGCCGAGGTCGTTTCAGAGCTGTCACCCCTTCAAAAGGCGAACGCTGCCCGTGCCAAGGCCACCAAAGAGGGCCGCTCGATCATCGAGGGCACCAAGCGTTTCGCGAGCGACGACCGCGCCGAGAGCTGGAGACACCTCGCCGTCGTCATCGGGGTCATCGGCGGCGCGACGGTCGTCGCGGCGATGGCTCCCTGGTGGCCGCTGCGTCTCGCCGCTGCCGTCGTCAGCGGATTGTCGACGGTGCGCCTGTTCATCGTCTACCACGACTTCATGCACGGGGCGCTGCTCCGCGGCTCGAAGGTCGCCAACGTGATCTTGAGTGCGTACGGCGTGCTGGTCCTCGCGCCGCCGCGCATCTGGAAGGAGAGCCACAACTACCATCACGCGCACGCTGGGCAGATCGTCGGCTCCCAGATCGGATCCTTCCCGGTCGTCACGCTCCAGATGTGGAAGAAGATGAAGGCGGCCGATCGCATCAAGTACCGCGTCTTCCGCAACCCGGTGACCATCCTTCTTGGCTACGTGCCGATCTTCATGCTCGGGATGTGCATCAGCTCCGTGCGTAAGGCGCCCCTCAAGTACTGGGATTCGGCACTCGCGCTGATCGTCAACTGGGCCCTCACCGCAATCCTCGTGACGCAATTCGGCTTCACCACGGCCGCGTTCGTCTACCTATTGCCGCTGGCCATCTCGTGCGCGACGGGCGCGTACCTCTTCTACGCGCAGCACAACTTCCCGGACATGCAGCTGCAGCCGCGCCACGAATGGACCTTCGCCAAGGCCGCCCTCGAGTCGTCGAGCTACATGCCGATGGGCCCGGTGATGCGATGGTTCACCGGCAACATCGGCTATCACCACGTCCACCACCTGAACCCGCAGATCCCTTTCTACAAGCTGCCCATTGCGATGGCCGAGGTGCCTGCGCTGCAGAACCCCGGCATCACTTCGCTCAAGCCATGGGACGTCGCACGCTGCCTCGGGTTGAAGCTGTGGGACGCCGAAGCGCGGCGAATGGTCGGCTATCCCTGAGCGTCGCCTGTCCGGTCACGCCTCGTCGGGCGGGAGCGCTCGGCGGACGGCCCGGGCCGCGAGTCGCTCGATGTGACGCTCGATAACGTCGATATCGTCGAAGGGCTCGGAGTCGGAGAGCCATCCGGAGTCAGCGGTGCTCGGACGAACGGTCACCAGGAGCTCGCTGGCGCCCCGGGTCGCGTAGGGCCCGCGGCCGTACGCGATGCGCACGGCAATCGGTAGCGCGTCGATCGTGCCGCGCGCTTCGTCGCTCCCATGGAGAGCGAACCCATGGGACTTCGCCCACCGTGCGAGCGCTTCGCGGGCCTGGGATTGCCTCTTCAACGCGGGTGCACCGAGTGAAGCCGCAAAGACCCCCCCGCCGGCGAGACCCGCAGCGATTCGCCCCGGGTCCACGCCATTGGCATCCTTGTGACTGGTCAGTGCCTTGGCCGCGAACCCGATGCCGCAAAGCACCGCCGCGATTCCAGCGCAAACCAAGAAAGTCGCTCTCTTGGTCGGAAACTTCGCGGCCCGCGGAGGTGGAGTCCGCAGAAGACGATCGGCCATTGTCGAAGGGAGATCAGCCGGCCGCGCGTGCGCGTCCGAACCGCTCGCCGTGGCAGCGGCGAATCATCCCGCGAAGCCAACCCGAGCCGGTCTTGCTCTCCTCGCCGGCGAGGACGTCGAGCATGTCGCGCTCGTCCTCGGTGAGGCGAGTCATGACCTGGATCTCGCGGGTCTCGCGCTGCTCGATGCCGCGCACGGTGTTGCCGCGCGGCTTCTTTTTGCTGGCGGAACGGGCCTCGAATGCCCGACGGATCGTGATCCGGAACCAGCTCGACAGCGGGCGTACGTCGTCGTCACAGAGATCGACGAGGAGGAGATGCTCCTCCTCGGTGAGGTCCACGACGAAACGGCGATCGCGGGGGCCAGACTTCGCCCCAGGTCGCGGGCGGCGCGGGGGAGCGGCCTTCTTGGCGCTGGCCTTCCCAGTGGCCTTGGCCTTGGTACCGGCCTTGGCGCTGGCGGAGGTCTTCGAAACGCGCTTGGTTGCGGTGGTCTTGGATGCGGGGGTCTTGTTCATGTTGAGCTGCTCGACGAAGAACTACGTTGTGATGTTTTGCACCACGGCGAACCGGGGTGCGAGTGATCAGCGCCAGTGATGAGCGCCAATGGTGAGCGCGACCGAAGACGCGCGTTGAGGAGGGAGACGAGTGGCTGAAGATGGCATCTTGCCTCTCTTCTGCACCGTGCATCGGGTCTGGCGTCGAGGGCAGGGCCGACCGGCGAGATGAAGACGAGCAGCTACGCCCGCGAGGGTCGGTGCCGCGACGGTCTGGGATCGGCCTCTCATGCGCGGGTCGGCAGCAGACCCTGCGAGGCCTGCCGGTCGCCGATCTCACGGATGCGCTCGATGTGCGCTGCAGCCGAGTTGTCGAGTCGAATGGCGATGCTGAACGGCCAATACGAGCCGCCGTCCTGCCAGGGCGCCGATCGCACGACCTCGCCATCGAGGATGAGAGCCGTCTCGCGGTCGCCATCGACGCACAGGTGAAGACGCAGGCGTGTCCCGGCATCAGGGCGCGCGCGGGACAGGCACATGGCCCCGGTGACGCTGAGATCGCGCAGGAGTGCAGAACGCTCGGTTCCTTCGATCTCCAGCATCGTCACGACGGCTGCGGCATGGCGCTCCTCGGTACGACGATCGCGTTCACTCGGGGGCGCGGGCGTGTCGTCGGAGTGGCTGGATGACATGACGCCCAACGCTCGCGTTGCATCGGTCCGTCGTCAAGAGCCGGATCGCTCTATATGTCGGACGACATGTGCAACATGGACGCTGTTTCAGCAGGAAGTCGCATGCGTCCGACTGGTCGGACGCTGCCCTGCCCGCCATGACCAGCGCCTGGCGTCGAGCCTGATGAAACGGCGCGGTTTTCGCCCACCGCGACGGCCGACCGCATATCGCAGGAGAAGAGCGTCGCCGTGAAGCCCTCGGTCACGTTGCCTGTGATCCACTTCGGCATCTTCGAGGACGGAGTTGAGACGCCCAGGCCGCACGAGACTCGGTCGCCGACTGCTCGATGCCGGAGGACACCGAGATGAGCGATGCCACCACGAAAGAGCTTCACAGCTGGGCGCAGTGCGGGCAGCCCGAGTGAGCGATCCTTCCCACCTGCCTGGCTTTGTCGCCCTTCGCGCCTATTCTGCGGCGCATGTCAGCGCCGGACGAGCCAGCCTCGAGCGACGAGAGGTCGGCGCCCGTCGGTGCGAGCACGCGCTCGAAGCTGTTCGCCGTTGCCGGCGTCGCGGCGTTTCTGATCGTCGCGCAGCGGTTCGGACTTTTCGAAGCGTTCCGCGACCCGGCCGCCGTCAAGGCAGTGCTCCTCGGGCTGGGCCCCTGGGGCTACCTCGCGTTCGTCGCGGCGTACGCAGCGCTGCAGCCATTCGGCGTCCCGGGGACGGTCTTCGTGTTCGCCGCGCCGCTCATCTGGCCGTGGCACATCGCGTTCGCGCTCTCGATGACCGGAACGATGGCGGCGAGCGTCGTCGGCTTCTCGTTCGCTCGCTTCGTCGCCCGCGACTGGGTGGCACGTCGCATCCCGGCGCGGTTCAAGAAGTACGACCAATCCCTGGCCGATGACGCCTTCGGGACGGTGGTCCTTCTGCGCTTCATCTTCTGGATGCCACAGGTCCTCCACGCGTTCCTCGGGATCTCGAAGGTGCGGTTCTGGACGCACTTCTGGGGGTCCTTCGTGGGCTACTTCATCCCGCTGCTGGTCGTGAGCTACCTGGGCGAAAAGATGGTCGACTACTTGAAGGATGCGCCGGCCGAGGTGTGGGTCGCCCTGACCCTCGGCTTCGCCACGATGCTGGCCGGCGCGTGGTGGATGCGGCGGTGCCGACGCGCGCGCCATGCAGGGGCCGGGACGCCGGTGACGTGAATCCGACACGGCGCGCCCCACGTCCGGGGCGCGAAAGCGGGTGGTCAAACACCGAGCGCCGTGAGACCGTCCCCGCGGGTGTCGCCCTGGTCGGGCGGCAGGACGTGAGCTGGTCGGGCCGCCAGCTCGGCAGAGCTATGGCCTCGAACGTCCCCTCCCCCCCGCCAGAGGTCTCTCCGCGCGCACGTCGACTGGCGACGGTCGTACTTGGCCCGATCGAGCGTGTCCTTCACGTCGAGGCGGCGAGTGGTGTCGCGCTGCTGATCGCCACGGCCGTCGCGCTCACCTGGGCGAACTCGCGCTGGGGAGCGTCGTACGAGCACCTCTGGCACACGACCGTCGCGTTCGAGGTCGGCAGTTGGCGCGTCGCCCAGTCGCTGCACTTCGTGATCAACGACGTGCTGATGACGCTGTTCTTCTTCGTCGTCGGCCTCGAGATCCGTCGCGAGATGAACGGGGGCGAGCTGGCCGATCTGCGTCGCGCCGCGCTGCCCATCGCTGCGGCCTTCGGGGGAATGATCGTCCCCGCCGGGATCTTCCTGGCGCTCCTTCCGCCACCCGAAGTCCAACATGGCTGGGGCGTGCCGATGGCGACCGACATCGCCTTTGCGGTGGGCGTCCTGGCGCTCCTCGGCAAGCGTGTGCCGCCCGGGCTTCGCGTCCTTCTCCTGGCGCTGGCGATCATCGACGACATCGGCGCCATCTTGGTCATCGCCGTCTTCTATTCGGGCGACATGAATCCGGCGGGCTTCGTCGCCGCTGGCGCCGGCATCGCTTCGGTGCTCGTACTCCAGCGGATCGGTGTGCGTCGCGCATTGCTCTACGTTCCGTCGGGCGTGATCGTGTGGCTCGGCCTCCTCACCGCCGGCGTCCACCCGACGCTGGCGGGCGTGGCCATGGGTCTGTTGACGCCGGCGGTGGCCTGGTTCGGCCCGGACGGTCTGGTCTCCGCCGCCCACCGCGCGATCGACGGAGTTTCCCACCAACCAGCTGCCGACGTGATGCAGCACACGCTCGACGACCTCGGCCGCGCGCGCCGCGAAGCACTCGCTCCGGCGCTGCGCCTGCAGGCGCTGCTCCACCCGTGGGTCGCGTTCTTGATCATGCCGGTCTTTGCGCTCGCCAACGCCGGCGTGGTCGTCCGCGCGGATGTCCTCGGTGATCCGCTCGCGCGAGCCGCGATGATCGGCGTCGCGGTAGGCCTGGTGGTCGGCAAGCCGTTAGGGATCTTGGCCGCATGTTTCGCCGCGGTTCGGGTCGGTCTGTGCAAGCTCCCTCGCGGCATGAGCTGGCGCGGCGTCACCCTCGTCGGCATCGTCGCGGGAATCGGGTTCACGATGTCGATCTTCATCGCCGGCCTCGCCTTTGCGAGCCCGAAGCTGCTCGGCGCCGCGAAGCTCGGCGTGCTCGTGGCGTCAGGCACTGCGGCCCTCGCCGGGTTGGCCTTCGGCTTCGTCACCCTGCGCGGTGCTCCTGCGATCGGGGCGCGAACGGCGAGCGAGGCCGAGGCCTCCACCGAAGACTGATCTGAGCCAGCCGCGATCAACAATCGCGCCGCGTCCGAACCCTTTGTCGGGGTCGCTGGCTCCTACCGGTCGATGTCGGAAGCATGGATGTTGCGCGGGTTGGGAGGCGGCGTCCTCATCGGGGCGAGCGCCTCCTTGATGCTGATCGTCGCGGGGCGCGTCACCGGGATCAGTGGGATGCTGAACGGGTTGATGGCGCCGGCGGAGAGCGGCGAACGCCTGTGGCGCATACTCTTCCTCGGCGGGCTCGTCGTGGGCGCCCTGGTGGCGTCGCGGTTGTTGCCGGGTGCGTTCTCGGACCGGATGCCGAGCCTCGCCCTCGCTTTCGTGGCCGGCGTGCTCGTCGGCGTCGGCACCCGCATCGGCAACGGCTGCACGAGCGGTCACGGCGTGTGCGGGATCAGCCGTCTGTCGATCCGCTCGCTCGTGGCCACGCTCACGTTCATCGCCACCGGTGGGCTCGCCGTGCTGGCGCTGCGTGGTCTGGCAGGTCTGTCGTGAAGAACGTCGGCGCCACCGGCGCGGTCGCTCTCGTTGCCGGCTCCCTCTTCGGGGCCGGGCTGGTCCTGGGCGGGATGACCATGCCCTCGAAGGTTCGAGGCTTCCTCGATTTCACCGGGAGCTGGGATCCGACGCTCGTCTTCGTCATGGGCGGCGCGGTCGTCGTCCACTTCTTCGCCTACCGTCTGATCCGGGGGCGCGCGCATCCGGTGCTCGCCGAGCGTTTCCAGCTTCCGAGCCGCAAGGATCTGGACGTGCGCCTCATCCTCGGCGCGGCGCTCTTCGGCGTGGGTTGGGGACTCGGAGGGTTCTGCCCAGGTCCGGCGATCACCTCGATGCTGAGCGGCAGCGCGTCGGTCTTCGTGTTCCTTGCGGCCATGTTGGGCTCCTCCTTCCTCGTGGGTCGCCGCGAGGCCCGGACCTCCGCGGGAGGCGCGACGCCTGCGCCTCGCACAGTCTCCAAGTCCTCCTGAGCGCAGCGCTTGCGCCCACCACCCTTGCAGGATCCACCATGCAAACGATCGCGTTCGCGACGGCGCTACGGAACGACGAGGGCCCGGCCCTCACCACGGCCGCCGCCCTCGCGGCCGCCACGGGCGCCAAGCTCTTCACCGTTCATGCGGCGACCAGCGCGCCGATCGGCGACGTCCCGCGCGCCGCGGACACGGCAGCTCGATGGGGACGCGTGATCGAGAGCGAGATCATGCTCCATACCTGCTGCGACGACCCGACTGACACCCTGCTCGACGCGCTCCGCCGCATCACGCCGGATCTGGTCATCGTCGGAACCCACGGCCGGAGCGGCCTTGCCCAGATTCTCGACGAGAGCATGGCCGAGTCGGTCGCGCGCAACGTCGCGGTGCCCACCCTCTTCGTTCCGCTGCACGGCAAGGGGCTCGCGAACGCCGCAACCGGCGCGATCGATCTGAGCCGCATCCTCGTGCCCGCGGGGGACGCGACGTCGGCCCGCGTCGGCCTCGAGGCGGCGGCGTGGCTCGCCCGCGCGACCCTCGCGGGTGCGGTCGAGGTCGTCCTGTTGCACGTGGACGACGGAACAGCCGCGCCCGACGTCGGCGATCTGCCGGAGGGGCTCTCCGTCGTGCGCAAGAGCGTGAAAGGCCCGCTCGAGGACGCGATCGTCGAGCTGTCGGTCGGATTCGACGCCTGCGCGATCGTCATGGCGACGCGTGGCCACGACGGTCTCGTCGACTCGATCACGGGCTCCCACACCGAGCACGTGATTCGGAAGGTGAGCTGCCCGCTCCTCAGCGTGCCCATCCCGGGATGAAGAGCGGGCGCCGCGAGGCACCCGTCCTTCCGAGGGCGCAGAGGCGGCGCAGAGACTCAAGCGGCGGGCGCCGCGCGTCGCAGGTGCTTCGCTGCTGCGACGCCGAAAACGATCGCCACGACGACCAATGCGAGCACGACGTAGACCTTCGGGCCGGCCATGCTGCCCAGCAGTCCCGAAGGGAGCTGCTTCATCACCATGAAGATGCTCATGGCGAGCACGAACCATGCGAAGCCCTTGCGAAGGATGACCGCGGGGATGTGCGCCGAGGACAAGACGCCCACGACGCTTCCTAGCGTCGCGGCGGCCGTTGCCGATGCGACCATGGTTGGCTCGAGAGCGTCGATGTGGGCCGTGCCCGCGAAGCCCGCGACCGAATTCATCGCGATGACGAGGAGCGAAGTTCCCACCGCACGGCGCATCGGGAGACCACAGAGGAGCACGAGCGCGGGGACGATGACGAAGCCACCTCCGGCGCCGACCAAGCCGGTCAGGGCGCCGACCGCGAGCCCGACCGCGCTGGTCTTCATCCACGACGCCGGTGCGGAGGGGGCATCGTCCGCCGCGTGACGTGGGCGCATCATCGCGATCGCGGTGATGACCATGACGACGGTGAACGCCGCAAGAAGCCAGGCTGCGGGAAAGTGCTGCCCCGCCCGACCGCCGGCGTAGGCCCCGAGCATCGAGGCGAGCCCGAGCGTGAGGCCCGCGCGAACGTCGACCCCGCCGCGCGATCGGTGAAGGGCAGCGGCCACCCCGCTGCTGACGCCCACCATCAGGAGCGAGGTCGCAATGGCCGAGCGAGGCTCGAGACCACCCGCAAAGACCAGGATGGGTACGGCGAGAATGGAGCCACCTCCGCCCAGTAGGCCGAGCGTGACGCCGGCCACCACGGAGAGCGCCG
>Ga0105046_10002683_pt1 | contig 28091 bp, 26 predicted proteins | sample MAT03_FD_78385 | JGI IMG/M metagenome (GOLD analysis project Ga0105046, IMG submission 78385) | Freshwater microbial communities from Lake Fryxell liftoff mats and glacier meltwater in Antarctica - MAT-03 (megahit assembly) | ecosystem: Environmental > Aquatic > Freshwater > Ice > Liftoff... | reverse complement strand
TCTTAGTATAAATGGATGTGAATCATTCTTTTAAATTTATAGCTTATTTTCTTTTACTGACGCTGCACTCTGTTGCGCAGGAAAGTCCTAAAGAAGAGTTTCTATTTAAACCTCTGCCATTGGCAGAAACAATGACTGCTAAAAAGTTTGACACTAAAATGTTGAGGCAGGAGGAATTCGTGGAACTCCTGAAAAAAAATGAGTTTCCTTATTTTTTGTTACCCGGCAGGATAGTTTGATCCATGCGCCCGTTCATTTAATTTCCATAACACGAGGGTGGCAAAATAAAAACGATGATCGCTTACAGACTGAAAAGCAAAGTTTTGATTATTGAGATCACCCATCCTCTTGCAGATAATGTGGAAATAAAAAACGATCAGGACATTACCGGAGACGGCATCAACGAGGTATTTGTTTATTAAACAAAGGATTATTTCCGTACATCTAATTTTGGCGGCGGCAGCGGTGAGTCAACAACTCTTGAGGTCTGGGACCCGATAAACCAGATGATATTACTGGATGAAAAGATCAGTAGCGCAGGGTCGGGTAGGAATATGTGCACAGGTGAAACAAGCACTTATCAAAACACGAAAGACTATTCCTTTTTTCAAGGTGGTTTTTCTACCAAAGAAGAATATTACAGACGTGCAGATAGTAAAGATGAAAAAAAGCGTACAACAAAAGGTCCGGTTTAACGTTATACCCCGCAAGGTTTTGTGCTTGACAGAAGCAAGGATTGTTGCACCTTGCATCTTAAAAACCGGGAGGATGAAAAGGAATTGAAGCAGGAATATTTGCGGCTAAAAATAGAAAATAAAAACAACCCGGCCTGTTGCACATATAGTCCGGGAGGGCTGCATCAATTGATGCGCATCATGGCTAAGACAATAGGTATTGGTGTGGCCCCGAACCATGTAACCAACTTATTTGGCAGCCTAGACGTCGACCTCACTTATCTGCCGGAGGAGTTACACTATTTGATGGATAATCCTTTGTTCCAAAAGGACATCAGGTTCTGGAGTTTCCAGATGAGGCCAGACTTTTACCTTTACTTTGTTATTGCTGACAATAAAGTACTGCACACGGACTGGTATTTTCAACCAAAAAAATAATCTCTGTCAGAGCAGATCGAAACCACTTGGGTATATAGCAACAAAAAACTTTCTATCGGCTTGCGCTGCTAATACAGTTGATTTTTTCGAGTTCTTCCAAAGACTTTGCGTAGCCAAGATTTTTGGCGGTGTTCAGATCACTGCAAGCTCCTGGAATATCCATGCTCTGCTTTTTAGCGATTCCCCTAAAATAAAATGCTTTGCCCTGTGCAGGTCTTAGCTCCAAAGACCGGGTAAGGTCCTTGATAGCGCTCCCATTTTCACGCAGAGAGATTTTGCACATGCCTCTTAATAAAAATGCGCTCCAGAAGTCATCTTTTATTTTAATAGTGTGGGAAGCATCTTTAACAGAAGCTTTATAGTCACTAAGCTCGTAGCAGATCAAAGCCCGCTGGTAATAATAATCTGCTGTTTCTTTTAAAGTAATTGCACTTGTAAGGTCGGCCATTGCACCCCAATGCTCTTTGAGTTTGCCCCGGGATACACCCCGATAATAATATGCAAATACATTTTGTGGATCATACCAAAGCGCCATTGTTTCATCATTTACACACTCCTGATCTTTGCCCAAAGCCATAAACACGGCTCCTCTAAAAGCGTAGGTGTTAGAGTGATCACTTTTCATGCTTATGGATTTATTAAAATCTTCCAGAGCACTTTTATAATCCTTAATATAATAGTTCGCTAAACCTCTTCTGTAATAGATTTCGTAGTCTCCCAAATGTAGAACCAGCGCTTTGTTATAATCAAGAAGGGCGGCCTTATCCTGCTTCAAATAAAACTTAACGAGACCCCGCTTAAAGTACACGAGCCCATCAGAAGAATCAACAGCTAAATGCTTATTGTAATTTTCAAGCGCCTCTGGATATTTTTTCTGAAGCGTTTGTTCCTCGGCCAACTTCAATAAATTTGACCGTTCGGTCTGTGCGTGTCCTACCAAGAGCAGAGAGACGAGGATAGAACTAAGAACAAATTTCATCTTCTGAAATTAAGCTAATTGTCCCAATAGAAAACTTCAAAACAAACTACTTATTAAAACAGAAGGGTGAACAAAATTCTACTTCATGTATTTCTCCCTCACCTCGCTGAAGCCGGGGAAATTATTATAATGCCAGTTCGTAATCACTCTTCCATCTTTGATCAGCATGAGTCCGGGGTTGCTCCTAATCATCGTTTTTAGAACAATATTGTCTACCGTTGCAAAATCATAAAGCGCATTGTACTTGTGTTTAAACTCATCAATTTCTTTAGCGCCACTTGCCGTTAAGGCCATGAAATTATATTTTTCGTCTGTAGACAGTTTGTAGAAGTCGTTGATGTGTGCCATCAAGGTTCCGTCCTCTTCAGTATGCGCCAGTTCATTCATTACCAACCAGAAACTATAGTTTTTATCATTTAGAACGGAGTCTGTAATGTTAACCCCCTCTAGATTATTTACGGTGAAGTCTGTTATTTTTGGTGCGTTAACAGCATCTTTTATAACAACATTATCGGTCGCGAACCACTTCCAGTTTAGAGTATCCTGCCATGGATAGGTTTGTAAGTTAAAATGTTCTTTTTTACCGGTTTTAGTATTTTCATAAATAAACCCGGTTTCTATAACGGCCGGCGAATAAGTTGGCGGAATTGCCATATTGTCCTTGATGCTCATGCCGGGTGCGTACGCTCTGAAGTCTAATGGTGGTAAATTTCGGTAAGCATAAATCGGGAAACCAATGGAGAATAAAAATCCCAATAAAAAAATTGAGCTAACCATCATCGGCGTCCACAAAGGGTTTATATTGTGTTTTCCTGAAAATAAAAGTGTTATGAGTATTAAAAGCGCGATGTCCTTCCAGAAGCTCTCCCAAGGCTTAAGCGGAAGAAAGTCACCAAAACAACCACAATGTGTTACTTTATTATAACATGCAGAATAAAAAGTAAGGAAGGTAAAGAAGGTGATCTGCGCGAAGAGCAGCCACAAGGTAAGCTCGCGTTTAAAGCCGATCAAAAGCATCACCCCCAAAACAATTTCGCTGGCGCAGATAATGATTGCAAGCGGTAGAGCAATGTGTGCGAAGTATTCAAAAAAGGCCATGCCCGTGTCGTTCTGAAATACCTCGAAGTATTCTTTCAATTTATAGCTAAATCCAAGTGGATCGTTCGCTTTGATAAATCCCGAAAAAATAAAAAGGCCACCTACCGCAACACGCGCTATTTGAGTGAGCCAGGATAATTTAGAAATAACGGGCGAAGCATTCACAAGCACAAAAAGAATTCCCAAAACAATCAATAAAGTCTGCTTGCTGAAACAAGGGGGGCAAACAAAGTAAATAAGCGCAGCAAGTGCAGCAGACCAAAGAAACCGAAAGAATTTAGTGGCTAAAAAATTTTTCATTGTAAGTGGATTAAGAACGTTAATTTAATTTTTAAATCTGTGATAAGCGACGCTATTTATTATAATGACAATTTTTAACCTTTATTGGTAATTTTAATCAGTGCGAAAACTGAATAATTGATCATGTCCATGTAGTTTGCATCTACCCCCTCGCTAATGATGGTTCTACCATCATTATCCTCTATTTGTTTTACCCTGAAAATCTTCATCAGGATAAGATCGGTTAAGGAGCTGATCCGCATGTCGCGCCAAGCCTCGCCGTAATCGTGATTTTTGTCTTCCATTAATTTTTTTGTCTGCGCCAGATACTTAAAGTAGAGGGATTCCACTTCATCGTAGGGCAGATCGATGCGGGCATCGTTGGCCATCTCAAGTTGCATAAGTGCGATAACGCAGTAGTTAATAATACCTACGTATTCGCCGCTGATATCGTCCATTACTCTCTGAGTTCCTTTTTCCTCAATGCTTTTAATGCGTTGCGCTTTGATAAAGATCTGGTCGGTAAGCGACTTCGGTCTTAAATTTCTCCAGGCCGTGCCATAATCCTTCATTTTCTTTAAAAAGATATCTTTGCATTGCGAAATGGCTGCGTCGTATTGTTGCGATGTGTTTTGCATAAATTTATGAGCACTAAAATTAGCGAAATAAACCCAATTGAATATTCCTGCAACGGGAAAATAATAACATTTAATAAGCCGCTGATTATGGGTATTGTTAATATAACACCCGATAGTTTTTACGATGGCGGCAAATATGGATCCGTAAAAGATATTTTGTACGATGTAGAAGAGAAAATATCCCTGGGAGCCGACATCATTGATATTGGAGCAGCATCGTCTCGCCCTAATTCAAAAGAAATTCCTGAACAGGAAGAATGGGAGCGTTTAAAAGAAGCGCTTGTTGAACTGCGAAAAAAATTTCCAAAAATAATTATTAGTGTGGATACTTACCGTGCGGCAGTAGCTAAAAAAAGCGCAGAGCATGGTGCGGATATGATTAACGACATTGGCGGAGGTACGCTCGATGGCAAAATGTTTGAAACTATTGCCAGGCTTAACCTTCCGTACATTCTCATGCACATACAAGGCACGCCTCAAACCATGCAGGATGCGCCCGCTTACACCAATGTTGTTAAGGATATTAAGCAAATTTTTGAATCGAAGCTCGCCATCCTCGAAAAACTTAATTTCAAAAAAATCTTGCTTGATCCCGGCTTCGGTTTTGGTAAAACGCTTGAAAATAATTATGAACTTTTAAAAGGCTTGGGCGAGTTTACTTCCTTCGGATTTCCCATCCTGGCTGGGGTTTCGCGCAAGGGCATGATCAACAAGGTTATCGGCACCAACCCGGTTACGGCTTTAAACGGCACCACGGTTCTCAATACAATTGCACTGCTAAACGGAGCCTCTATTTTAAGGGTGCATGATGTTACTGAGGCAAAACAAGCGATTGAATTAACAGAGTTTTACAAAAAGTGTAACAGCCGGGTATTCTATTTTTAATTAACTTCAAGTCTTATTTAAACATTCACTACTTAATGAAGTGCTTCCTTAAAATAGTTTCAGTAAAGAGCATTCTGTTCGTTTTCTGTCTTCTGAATTTTTCATTTACTCAGCCGCCAAATTCTTATCAAATTGCTCTTTTAAAATACAATGGCGGTGGCGACTGGTATGCAAACCTTGAAACATCGTTACCGAATCTTATTAAATTTTGTAATACACAAATCAAAACAAACATTAATCCTGAACAAGCGATTGTTGACGCCGGCAGTGCAGAATTGTTTAACTATCCGCTTATTCACATGACGGGGCATGGCAATGTGATCTTCTCCAATCAGGAAGCAGATAACCTTCGCAACTATATGATCGCCGGTGGATTTTTACACATCAGTGATAACTATGGTATGGATAAATTTATTCGTCCACAGTTAAAAAAAATATTCCCCGAGCTCGAACTTATCGAACTGCCTTTTAATCATCCTGTCTATCACCAAAAGTTTGATTTCAATTCAGGACTTCCAAAAATTCACGAGCACGACAACGGCACTCCTAAGGGGCTAGGCCTGATTTACAAAGGCCGCCTGGTTTGTTTTTACGATTTTGAGTGCGACCTCGGTGATGGCTGGGAAAGTGCCGAGGTACATAACGATAGCGACGAGGCCAGGACCAAAGCGCTAAAAATGGGGGCCAATATTATTTCATATGCTTTTATTGGAGCTGATAAAAAATAATTATTTCTTTAACTATTAAATGCTCTCTTCGTCATATCTACCAAGCCTGAAGCATGTGTAAAAAATTAGCGGTTCTTTTTTTTATATTTCTAAATGAACTGATCGTTTCCCAAACATTTACATTATCAGGAATAATTAGCGACAAAAATGAGCCGCTTCCTTTTGCTACCATCCTTGTAAGAGGGTCTTCCTTTAACACCATCAGCAACGTAAACGGACACTATCAACTAAAACTTCCGGCTGGAGAGTATGAGATTATTTTCCAATACATTGGTTACGGAAAAAAAGTAGAAAAAATTACTTTAACCGCCAATAGAACGCTAAACGTTAACCTGAACTCTGACGGCATTTCTTTAAAAGAAGTGGAGATAAACGCAGGGGAAGACCCCGCCTACCCCATCATGCGGCAGGTGATTAAAAAACGAAAATACTATCTCAATCAAATGAACGTTTATACTTGCATGGCTTACATTAAAGGTCTGCAAAAAATAAATACGGTTCCAAAAAACATTAAAGGGCTTATGAAATTGGCTGGGCGCGACCTTTCAGACACTTCGGAGATAAAAGGCGTGGTTTATTTATCGGAGAGTGTAAGCAAATACCATTTTGAGGCGCCTGAAAACATAAAAGAGATCATGCACAGCAGTAAGGTGAGTGGCGACAACAGATCGTTCAGCTTTAATAAACTGAGTGATATGAAAATTAATTTTTATAACAACCTTATTTCTCTGGGAAATCTCAGTGATCGACCATTCACATCACCTCTGAATGAAAGTGCTTTTTTATTTTACCGCTATTATTTATTGGGAAGTATTAAAAGTGAAGGCAAACAGGTTCACAAAATAAAAGTGGTTCCAAAACATAAAACAGATCCTTGTTTTTCGGGTATCATCTACATACAAGACAGCACCTGGAGAATTACAGGAATTGATCTAACGTTAACGAAAGAAGCAAAAATAAATTTTATAGACACGATGACGATCAAACAGTTGCATGCTTCTATTCTCGGTGACAGCATCTGGATGCCTGTGAGTCTCAATATGGCTTTCGATCTGAAAGCTTTTGGATTTAGAGGCAACGGTTATTTTAACGCAAACATAAGCGACTACAATCTAAGCCCTGTTTATCCAAAGAATTTTTTCAAGAACGAGGTTCTAAAAGTAGCAGATGATGCGAATAAAAAAGATTCGGCTTATTGGGAGAATGTTCGCAGCACACCATTAACGGAGGAAGAAATAAATGATTACCGGGAGAAGGATAGTATTTTGCGCATCAGGGAAACTGACCGTTACAAAGATTCGGTTGACAGGCAGAGAAACAAACCTCAGCTCCGCGACATATTCTTAGGATATGAATACAACACTACTAAGAAAAATTTCAAAATCACACTGCCAGGACTTATTACGAATGGCGTGCAATACAACACGGTTGAGGGTTTAAATCTGAGCTATAAATTCAGTATTACTAAATCTTATGCAGATCAGCGAAAGTTTAGTGTAAATGGAAAGGCGCGTTATGGATTTTCGAATAAACTATGGGGCGGTGAAGCTGGGTTCAATTATTTATACAAGCCCAAAAAATTCTCAAGCTTCGGCCTAAACTTTAAATCTATTGCCCAACAATACAATCAGCTTGACCCAATTTCTCCGCTTATCAATTCTTTATACTCTCTTTTGCTGAACGAAAATTTTATGAAGACCTTTAAAGAAACAGGAATTGAAGGGAATTATTTTACGGAAGTAAAAAACGGTGTTTTCTTTTCTACGATCGTGCGGTACATGCAGCGTGATCCACTCACCAACACCAGCAACATTTTATTTATAGATGATAAATCAAAATTATTTACAAGTAACGATCCCAGACATGCTTTTACACACGACTCTATGTTCACCAGTAACAGAGCATTTACAACAGAGTTCACATTCACATTTCGGTTTAAGCAGAGGTATTATTCACTGCCGGATCAAAAAGTATTGGCCGGCAGTAAATATCCCCGACTCAGTGTCACTTACAAACGAGCTTTCCCAATATTAAATACGAGTGCCAATTACGATCTTTTGAGTGCGACAGTTTCTGACCGCATCCGTTTAGGCATGCTCGGAAGATTATCCTACAGAATAAGAGGTGGTGGTTTTCTGGATACGAAAAAATTGTACTTTATGGATTTCAAATATTTCCTTGGAAATCAGACGATCTTTAACACCAACGACTACTTAAGCAGTTTCCGGTTATTACCCTACTACACTTTTAGTGCCGATCGCTGGTTCAGTGAAATTCATGCAGAGCATCATTTCCAGGGGTTTATTCTAGGACAAATTCCTTTGATCAGGAAACTGAATGTGCAGGAAGTAATCGGCGCGCATTTTTTAACTAGCAACAAATTAAAATATTATTACGAGGTAAATTTTGGGATTGAAAAAATTTTCAGGGTGATCCGTTTCGATTACGTGTTGGGATATGCTCCCGATAGCAAACTAAAGCAAGGGTTTACTTTTGGGCTTGTTTTAGCATTTTAGAATTCATTTCGTCTTGTACTGCACTATTTAGGAAAGTCCAATTATCAAATTTGCTGACGAATATTTTTGAAAATAAATTTTAAGTACTACCTTTATTTTATGCTTAAAAAATTGCTGTTTAGTTTTATACTTTTACTGACATTAGAAGCCGAAGCGCAGCTCTCAACAGACAAATACCAGGCGCAGGCCATTGGGGGCAAAGACCAGGTTGAGCAGGTGCTGGAAACACAACTAACGCTTTCCAAAGCACTTTTAACTTCAAATTTCGATCTGCAGATCACTGCCTCTTTCGATTTGGATTCTGCTGGACATGCTACAAACATTACGTACAAAAGCGGTTTGAATAATGCGCTTAGAAATGAAATCACGCGTACACTTCGTTTTTTAAGATTTACAAAAACTCAGGATGAGGCGTATGAAACCTATCCCTATGTTTTTTCTTTTCCCATGTCCACAGACCGCTATTATAAGTTGATGAAACAGCGTTCTAAATTCACAGTCAAAAAAACACTATTGGCCGACAGTAGTTTTGTTATATATTCGAAAGCAGAAAAGTCACCGGAGTATTATAAAAACGGAGAAGAAGGTCTGAACGATTTTATTCTTTCCGAAATGGAGTATCCAAAACTTGCCATTGAGAAATCAGTGGAAGGCACCGTTGTTATTGAATTTATTGTGGAAACAAACGGCTACGTTACCGAAGTAACTATTAAGCGCGGATTGGGTGCCGGCTGCGCAGAAGAAGCATTAAGGATTATTAAAGCCACGAAATGGCAACCGGCTATTTTGAATAATAAGGTGGTACGTTACCGCACAAGTTATCCTATTACCTTTAGCCTGCGCAATACAAACAAAGATGCCTCTTCAACTATCGGGCAGTGATCTTCGTTCAACTTTTTTACCACTTATCTGGGAAAAAAGACCAGAAGCAAATTATAGTTCTAGCAAAAAATAATAAAGGAACTTTAGAACTTCTTTAAAGCCCAATTTTCTTTTTTACGCATCAATGCTGCATCTGCGCTGGTTTTATCTTTAAAGCCGCACAGATGCAGCGCACCGTGAATCATCACGCGTTTTATTTCGTCTTCAAAAGTTGATGTGAATTTCTCAGCGTTTTCTTTTACCCGTTCAACACTTATAATAATATCGCCACTAATAGTTTTGCCTTCACAGTAATCAAACGTGATGATATCGGTATAAGTGTTGTGATCTAAAAACTGAATGTTTGTTTTTAGCACTTCATCATCATTGGTAAAAACAAAATTAATCTGTCCAAGTTTTTTCTTTTCCAGTTCAATTATATTTTTGATCCACATCTTCGTTTTTACCGGCTCATTTACCTTAAATTTTATTTCCTGTGTCTGAAATGTAATTGCCATTAGAGAGAAACGGTGTCTTTTATAATAGTTGGTAATTCTCCTTTGTTCCTGCTGCGAATGAGGAGCTCAACTCCTTTAATGGAATTTTTAAATTCTTCTAGGCCCGAGTGGTACAATTTCTGTTGCTGATAAACGGTCTCTATCAATTTTCCCGCTTCATTTTTTTCATCGGCAGAATAATCGGAAAGTTGTTCTGTGTTGATCGCTTTGGTATTTATATCCTCTGATAGTTTCGTGAGCTGTGAATTGATCAATACGGCACGGGCGAGAATCTTTTTCCTACTCTCCACAAAATTTTGCAGATTTTGCCCGCTCTTATAAAACTGTTGTAAATTATCCGCCTCTTCCTTCGTGATCGTATCATTTAGATTTTGCTGGATGAATTCTTTGTACCAGATGTAGCGGGTAACCGTACGTTGCAAAACCACGGTATCAATTTTTTCGAGTTCCTTTACAATAGAATTAATTGCTCCGCTTAAACTGTCAATACTTTTCGATTTTTGCTCATACAGCCCAGCTTTGCTGCACGATCCAAAAAAAAAGATCGCGCATAAAAAACAGCTTGTATAAACACTAATTTTCATTAATTAATAATGTCAAAACCACAATAAGGCACTAACACTTTTGGAATCACAACTCCGTTTTCGGTTTGATTGTTTTCCAATAAAGCCGCAACAATACGAGGCAATGCCAAAGCACTTCCATTTAAGCTATGTGCCAGTTGTGTTTTTCCTTTCTCATCTTTATAACGGCATTTTAAACGGTTGGTTTGGAATGTTTCGAAGTTACTTACACTGCTAACTTCAAGCCAGCGTTGTTGAGCAGCGCTCCATACTTCTAAATCATAAGTTAAAGCGCTTCCAAAACTCATATCACCCCCGCATAATTTCAAAACACGAAACGGTAATCCTAATTCTTTTAACAGACTAGCAACATAGTCCTTCATATCTTCTAAAATGTTGTAACTCTCTTGTGGATGTGCTATTTGAACGATCTCTACTTTATCGAACTGGTGCAAACGGTTTAATCCGCGCACATCTTTTCCATAGCTTCCCGCCTCTCTTCTGAAACACGGTGTGTACCCACAATTTTTTATCGGAAGATCACTTTCCTTTAAAATAACATCCCGGTAAATATTCGTAATAGGTACCTCAGCGGTTGGAATCAAGTACAAATTATCTTCTGTGGCATGATACATTTGTCCTTCTTTATCCGGCAACTGCCCTGTCCCATAGCCACTCTCTGCATTTACCAGGATAGGCGGCTGGACTTCGTTGTAACCATTTGCAGTAGCTCTATCTAAAAAGAAATTAATCAAAGCTCTTTGCAAGCGCGCTCCTTTTCCTTTGTAAACAGGGAAACCAGCGCCTGTTAGTTTTACACCCAATTCAAAATCGATGACATCGTACTGCGTGGTTAATTCCCAATGTGGCTTTGCGCCAGCATACAAAGTCGGTTTTACACCTTCTTCAGATACCACTTCGTTATCTTCCGGCGTATTACCCGCAGGCACTTTTAAACTCGGCAAGTTAGGAACTGTTACCAAAAGTTTCTGAACTTCAGCTTCAATAACTTTTTGTTTTTCATCCAAAGTTTTTTCAGTGTTCTTTAATTCCACTGTTTTTGCTTTCAAAACTTCCGCTTCGTCCTTTTTTCCTGACTTCATCAGGTCACCGATTTGCCTAGCAAGTGCATTAGCTTCTGCTTTTGCATCGTCAGCTTGTTTTTGTGCTGCTTTCCTGCTATTATCTAGTTCAATCACCTTGTCAATGATTGTTTCTGCATCTTTAAAATTTTTAATGTTTAAACGTTTTAAAACATCTTCTCGGTTATCGCGTATGTAGTTTAACTGGAGCATAAAATTATTTTGTGATTATAAATTTGTTATTGATTACCTGATTATTTATTGTGAGTGCTAAAATATAGCTCCCTTCCTGAAGCCCACTTAAGTCTATCGTTCGCTCATGGTCTCCCGCGGGCAATCTGGAGACTTTCTCTTCTTTCAGCAAGGTTCCATTGAGGTCTATTATTGAAATACGCGTCTCAGAAGTTTCATGCAAATGGTACTTCAGATTAAGAACATCAGACGCCGGATTTGGAAAAACAGAAAACTCAAGCGTCGGTTTTATTTTCTCAATTCCTACAGTTGAAAAACTAAGCTTCCAGACTACTGAATACGTGTGTAGACCTGAGTGATTGTTGTCCTTAGATAAAAGGGTTGTGTCGGTTACAGTAACCATTAATGTATTGTCTCCTTCCTGCAACAAATTTACCTGCAAAGCAATCGAATCTTTATTTCTTTCGATGATATTTGAATTTAATTCCCATGTGCGTTTTAAGGTGTAGGGACTGGGTTTTATGAGAAACGTTTTAAACCATTCCCCATTAGTAGTCGGTGTATAGACATAAGAAGTATCCGGGAAAAAATCATCGATGAGATTCGTGAGCTTATGAATTTTTTCAATAATCGTCTGTTTGCATACCGAACAAAACGGGGCGTTAAGCACCTGCATTTTACAATTCTTATGTGGCTTGAACCACTGGTTCGCCGGGCTGAAAGTGTCGTAGGGATAAATACCTACGGCGCTAATTCCCAACCAGGGAGCCCATTTCACTGATGTTGTAAAATTGCCCGAAGTCATATTTGGCTTTTCGACAGCAAAGGATGCTCCCGCCCAGTATTCATCTGCAAGGCCCGCAAAGGAGTGTCCCATTTCGTGAGCCACAATTTCTGAAGAAGCAGCGTTTATAGAAGATACAGCGTACGCTCCGCCTGCACCACCATACTCCGTAGAGTTGCCAAGTATGATCACCTGATCATAAGAAGGAAATGTAGCAGCCAAGACTGCATACACTGCGGTTGGGTTCATCGCGTAAATATTGCGATGCACATTATAATTGTCGAAACGTGTATTAAAATTATTAGTCACAGCTAAAGTTGGCGATGCCGGCTCTGAAATATCAGTAGCGACGCCCATGTGTGTAATGCCACTTTGAGGAGAAGCTATTTTAACAGCGAACACGTTAAAGTATTTTTTGTAATTGCTGAAAGGGGGGGTGTTTAAAAGGTAGTTGGCAGACGTTGTTGCATTTGTAATAAACTGCGTCATTTGAGCCGCGGTATAACCGTCACCCATAATTACCAGATTTATGCGCTTGTCGATGGGCCCGTTTTTAATAAGCGTATCAACCCCAATAATAGTTTGAGCCGACGACAGCACTGTGAACAAGTAAAAAACAATAAAAAGTTTATTTGTCATTTTTTAAAATTATAGATTCAAACGTTTTGTGGTCTACTATTTCACTAATAGTGATCCTTTTATAATTTCCAAAAGAGGGCACGCGCAAAAAAACTTCTCCCTGTGATAAAGATATTAATTTTGATGTTATTTCTCCTGATTCAGAATATATTTCAACGCGTTTATATAAGGGGTGTTCGGTAAAAGCCTCGATCGTTTTATTTCCCGGATAAAGTATTTCTATTTTTAAAAAATAAGGCCCCCGGCTTTTTTCTTCGTCAACGACATACCTCACTTTACTGTTTACTACATTCACATTTGTAATTTCAGCTCTTGTCTTATTCAAAATAGTATCTCTTGAAAGTTTGAAGGCATAAAAAGCACAGTTCTCGTCCGGAACAGCAGTCTTTACAGCTTTTTTCGCCTTGCATGAGTGCAGGTAAACACCGGAGCAAAAAAAGACAAATAGGATCAGTATTTTATTTTTTAATTTCTTCATTCAACTAGTTAGTAAAACGGAAAAAGCCCTGCCGTTTTCACGGAGGGCTTAAAAGTCCATCGAAAACGAGATTATCCTTCTACCGGAACAACCGAAACATACGAACGATCATCTCTTTTCTTTTTGAATACTACTTTTCCATCAATTAAAGCATAAAGTGTATGGTCTTTTCCCATACCAACACCTTCAGATGGATTGTGTTTTGTGCCACGTTGACGAACGATGATATTACCTGCGATGCAAGCTTGACCACCGAAAATTTTAACTCCTAAACGTTTACTATGCGAATCACGACCGTTATCCGATGAACCCGCGCCTTTTTTGTGTGCCATTTCTTTCTAAATTAGGAATTAAGAATTAAGAATTAAGAATTTTTCATTCTAAATTTTCAATTTTTCATTCGGTTATTAATCTTCTTTTTTCTTAGTTGTTGTTTTTTTAGCTGCTGCTTTTTTTGGTGCTGCTGCCTTGGAAGCTGAACTTGTCGAAGCTTTAGCCGCTGCCTTTTTAGCGGGAGCTTTTGCTGCTTTTGCTTCAGCTACGGGGGCCTCTTCCGACGCTGCTACAGGTTTGTTTCTTAGGCCCTGAACACGTACAACGCGTTCTGCTTTTAATTCTTCCTGTAATTTATCGCCTTTAGCTAACACACCTTGAATTAAGATTTGTGTAAAGCTTTGACGGTGATTATTCCATTTTTGATAGCCTTTACGACGTTTCTTTTTGAAAATGATCACTTTGTCACCTTTAACGTGACTGATTACTGTGGCTGCTACGATAGCGCCTTCTACGGTAGGGTTTCCAACTGAAATTTTTCCGCCGTTATCCAAAAGGAAAACTTTGTCAAATTCAATTTTCTCGCCCTCGTTAGCCTCTAGGCGGTGAACGTAAACTTTGTTTCCACGTTCCACTTTAAATTGTTGCCCGGCTATTTCTACAATTGCGTACATTTAATTTGGTTTTTAATTGTTAATAAATTCCCTTAAAAAGGGACGCAAATATACTCAATTCTTATTTACCAGCAAATTTTTGGTCGCTGTTAATCAAATAAACGCTTAAAATAATGACTACGATGCTCAAAATCTGGGCAAAATTAACACTTTCGCTATCAAAAAGTCCCCATAAAACTGCTACAACGGGAATTAAATAGGTACAGCTACTCGCGAAAAGCACCCCGGCTTTTTTAATAAGTACATTAAATAGGATAACGGACAAAGCGGTTCCTACAATTGCAAGAATGGAAATATAGCCCAAAGAGGTCAGGGCACGGGGGTTTTCAGTTAAATGGGTGGTAAAGTCTGTAAATCCAAATAGATAAAGCAGTGCAAAGGGACCCGTAATTGTAAAAGCCCAGAGTGTTGCCTGCACAGAATTTAGGTCGCTCAGGTATTTTTTGATGCCGTTAACGCTTATGGCATAACAAAGAGTCGCAAGAACTATTAAAAGGCTGTAAATAATATTTTGAAAAGTGTCTTCTGTTTTATCAAAAAGCATCAGGCAGCTGGCAGCAATAAATCCTACAATTACGCCTGAGATCTTAACGCCCGAGGGTTTTTTCTTAAACCATATGAGTGCTACCAGTACTGCAAACAAAGGCGTTAACGCATTCAGCATGCCGGCAAGACTACTACTGATTTGAGTCTCGGCTTTTGTAAAAAGAAATGCCGGAATCAGGTTTCCAAAAACTCCCATAATAAAAAGACCTACGACATATTTTTTGAAGTTTATTTTATGATGTCTTATATAAAGAGGGGTCAGAAAAAGAAAGGCTATGGAGATCCTCAAAGCCGCTACTTCATCGCTATTAAAAGCATCTAAGCCCCGCTTCATCAAAATAAAGGAGCTACCCCAAACAAGGGCGAGTACCAAAAGAATAATCCAGGAAAGGGTTTTTGATGTCATTGCGTAAAAAGTCGCAAATATAGGTAAAAGAGGTGGTGTTGCCTTTTGACCTGTGCCAAAATCGTTCTCTGTACTAATTAGTGTTTGGCCGAAAACTCCATTTTCGTCGTTGTGTCAAAAAAAATAATCGCCCATTTACCCCAGTAAACCTCACAATCATTTTTTTTAACACGCCTCGAAACTGAATTTTTCCATCCAAACACCTACTTTTCGGACAGACACTAATTAATATCCTAACTTTACAGTCCTAAATAAAAAAGATGATTGAAATTGGAAAAGTGAACGCGCTAACGGTAATCAGAGATACTGATGTTGGTTTGTTTTTGGCAGATATGGACGGTAATGAAGTTTTATTACCCAGCTCACATATTCAATCAAGGGCAAAGGTAAAAGAGAAGTTGGATGTTTTTGTTTATAGTGATTCTGAAAGCCGTCTAATTGCCACTACCCGTAAACCCATTGCACACTTAAATAGTTTTGTTTGTCTGCGAGTGAATGCTGTAACTGACAACGGCGCATTTATGGAATGGGGCATTGAAAAAGATCTTTTTATTCCTGGAAGCGAACAAAAGTTTGTAATGGAAGAAGGTCAGTATTATGTTGTACGCGTGTATCTCGATGATGTGAGCAAACGGATAGTAGGTTCCAGCAAGCTCGATAAATTTGTTTCCAACGAAGAAATGCTGTTGGAGAAGGGCCAGGAAGTAGAAGTAATGATCACCGAAGAATCACAGCTCGGTTACAGTTGCATTATCAACGACTTATATAAAGGTCTTATCTATCACAACGATGTTTACCAAACGCTTTTTGTGGGAGAAGAAATGATTGCCTACGTGCAACACATACGTGAAGACAAGTTGGTAGACATAAGTTTGCAGAAAGTCGGTTTTCAAAAAGTACTATCAGCCACAGAGATTATTTTGGAATACCTCAGGGACAATGGTGGATTTTTAAACCTGCATGACAAGAGCAGTCCGGATGACATCACTGAAAAATTCAGTATGAGCAAGGCCACTTTTAAAAAATCTATCGGGGTGTTATACAGGCATAGAAAAATTTTAATCAAGCCCGATGGCGTTTATCTTGTGACGGAAGAAGAAGTTACTGATGTTGACTTAGCCGATGATTCTGGAGATGACGCTGATTCGGCTGATGATAAATAAATTCGCTCTGGGTTTAACAGCTTTACCTGATTTTTCGACGTAGCAACAGTTTGCTTAAAAAAACCTGTGAAATCTGCAGAATCTGTGGCAAGCATTCTTTAATTTCGTACTCATAAAATTTAAAATCTAAATGAAAATTGCTGTTGTTGGTGCAACCGGACTGGTGGGCACAAAAATGTTGGAAGTTTTAGCAGAAAGGAACTTTCCTATTACTGAACTAATACCAGTTGCTTCGGAGCGCTCGGTAGGAAAACAACTGGAGTTTAAAGGAAACAAGTACACCGTGTATTCCATGGAACAAGCCATTGCCGCTAAACCACAGATCGCTTTGTTTTCGGCAGGTGGTGACACTTCAAAAGAATGGGCACCAAAATTTGCAGCAGCTGGAATTACAGTGATAGATAATTCTTCGGCCTGGAGAATGGATCCGACAAAAAAATTAGTTGTGCCCGAAGTAAATGCAACCATTCTTAACAAAGAAGATAAAATTATTGCCAACCCAAACTGCTCTACTATTCAAATGGTAGTAGTTTTAAACCCGCTTCATAAAAAGTATAAGATCAAACGTGTGGTTGTTTCTACTTATCAAAGTGTGACCGGAACTGGCGTGAAAGCAGTGAATCAGCTAATGAATGAGCGCAAAAACGGTAGCAGTGAAGAGATGGCTTATAAATACAAGATTGATCTGAATGTTATTCCTCAAATAGATGTTTTTTTAGAAAACGGATACACCCAAGAAGAAATGAAAATGGTGAACGAGACTAAAAAAATTATGGGCGATGATTCTATTAAACTTACAGCTACAACCGTTCGCATACCGGTAATGGGCGGACACAGTGAAAGCCTGAACATAGAATTTGAAAATGATTTTGATTTGAAAGAACTTGTTGATTTGATCAAAAATACAGAGGGTGTTATTCTTGAAGACGATATTAAAAACCAGATCTATCCAATGCCAATGAACGCACATAACAGAGACGAAGTATTTGTGGGAAGAATTCGCAGAGACGAATCCCAAGCAAATACCCTTAATTTATGGGTAGTTGCAGACAATCTTCGTAAGGGAGCTGCTACCAATGCTGTTCAGATCGCGGAATACTTGCTTAAAAACAATTTGGTCTAGAGCCAGGAAGTAAGACAAAGCGATGCAAGACAGATCTGTCACCTGTCCTGATTCCCCTCCGTCCTGGTTCCCTTCCGAAGAATTTTGTCTTTTAATTTTAAACTGTTAATTTCATGCTATGGTAACACGCCCCTTTAACTTCAAAAAATGGATTGATGAGAACCGTCATTTACTTAAGCCGCCCGTAAATAACAAGGTTGTTTATAAGGATACTGATTTTATTGTGATGGTTGTTGGCGGACCAAACTCCCGAAAAGATTTCCATTACAACGAGGGCGAAGAATTTTTTTACCAGTTGGAAGGGGATATAACAGTAGCTATACAGGAAGATGGAAAAGCGGTAGATGTGCCAATAAAGGCGGGAGAAATATTTTTGCTTCCCGCTAAAGTTCCTCACAACCCTAAACGTACGGCCAATTCTATAGGCCTGGTAGTTGAGCATAAAAAAAAGAACGGCGAAAAGGACGGGCTGATGTGGTTTTGCGAAAAATGTAATCATAAACTTCACGAGGCTTATTTTACCCTCACCGACATTACAACCCAGTTTCAGGGAGAATTTAAGCGTTTTTACGAGAGCAAAGAGCTCAGAACCTGCAAAAAATGTGGCACTATAATGGAGCCCCCTCCCGTAATCTCATAAAAATTCAATTTTTTAGGCTAAAAATCCATTACCATTGAGCGAATGGGGGGTTTGAGTTAGTTAAATACAGTTGCTTTTTTTGGTTTTAATACTAACTTTGGCTATGGTATTTAATGTCTTAAAGAAATCGTTTAAATTCTTCTTAATTTTTGCATTGCTGAACGTGTTTAACATTTCGCATTCGCAAACAACTGCGAACCTGGAAATGCTTAAACCTAATTCTCAAAAAGAAATTATGTTCAGGCCTTACCTGGCTGTGCTCCATGGAGGACTTGATGGTTTAGATACCTGGAAAAAAGATCATACTATTCAATACTACAAAGAACTTTGGTATTATTGCGAATCCTTTTATGTAAAAAGGAATTACATGTTGGAAGGAATTACACTGAATGAAGAAATCATTGACATCAGTCGCTTCGAAAGTTCTAGAAAAGATTACGATGAAGCTGTTGTGATTCTGCCTGGTTTTAAAGATGTTCTGGTTCTTTTACCTACTTACAAACTTATTTATAAGCCTAACTAAATCAGATGCAAAAAGCTGTACAGATAACACGCTACTTTTTCCTCATAATGATTGTGGGGATGGCAAATGCACAAACTACAAGTCCTGCACCTTATTGCTGTGGACTCTACAGCACAGGAAACTGCGCTCAGCCAGGACCGTCAAATGCCCCGGGCAACGGCATTAACGATTTTATAAACAATTTTAGCACGACAGGAGGAAATACCAATATCTCTAATTTAAATTCCGGCTGTAACGGAAACGTAAATAATTGTACAAAATATTGCTCTCACTATCTTGCTGTAACATCGGGACAAACCATTGTATGTACAATTTCATCGGGAAACACATTTGCCCAGGGTTTCGCCATGTGGGTAGATTGGGATCAGAACAACGTCTATAACACATCAGAATATGTTGGTGGTACAGCTGGTGTGCCAGCAGCAACAACTCCTACAACAATTACATTTGTGATCCCTATTTCACAGCCGAATGGCACTTACTCAATGCGTGTAAGATGTTCTTTCGCTACTAATGGCGCTAACATTACTCCTTGTGGAGGCGCTACGTTCGGCGAAACCGAAGATTACACCATTTTTGTAGGTCCTATCCCACCCACCTCGGCAATTCCTTCAGGAACTGCTTTTGTGAACACGCCGGTTTGCGCCGGACAAGCACTTAATTTTACTTTAGGTACCACCTACTCTAGTCCCCTGAGCTACACGTGGACGGGTCCTGGCAGTTTTACAAGTACACTGCAAAACCCTTCCATTTTTAACCCGAGTTCATCTGCTTCTGGCATATACACGGTTTTAGTTTCCAATAATCTGTGCCCTATTACCCGCACGGTTTCTGCGAGAGTTGTTGACTATCCTACTTTTACAGTAGTTCCAGGGAGTTTCACCATTTGCCAGGGAGGTAACCTCAATGCCACGGCTACAATGACTACTAATCCAGCTTTAAATTCTTATTTGTGGACTAGCACGGCTCCTGGTGTAATATTTAACCCCCAATTGCAGAGTACACTTATTCAACCTATTCAGTTGCCGGTTAATCAAAGTGCCGCTACTGTAATTTATAGCATAACAGTTACACCTACTCTAAATACTTCTTGCGCGGTTACAAAAACAATGGCCATTACTATTAATAATCCTTTAACACCAACACTTACCGCCCAAGCACCTTTATGTAATATTTCTGCGCCTGTGCAATTAACAGCAGCTCCGCCGGGCGGTGTCTGGAGTGCAAATCCCGGTGTAGCGCCGAACGGTATTTTTACGCCAAGTCTTGCCAGTGTTGGCGCAACTAATTCAGTGTTATATTCTGTAAGTGCAGGAACGTGTATAGTACAAAATACAATGACGTTCTGGGTAGCAAAATTTCATCCTGCCGGCTTTACAAGCAGCGTTGCCCTTGCCTGCGCTCAGGATCCCCTGTTCAACCTGATGAATATTGTGCAAGATACCACAACCGGATATTGGTCGGGGCCACAAGTGAACAACAATTATTTTAATCCCGCCAACCTTGCAACCGGCAATTATACACTAACGCATTTTACTTTTTCAAGTCCTGCTCCGGTTGCAAGCGTATGTCCTTCGTCTTCGGTGTTTGTTATGCCGGTTTTTAATCCGCCCATCCCGGTTATCGGAAGCATCACCCCCATGTGTGATAACCAGGCCACTTTAGCCCTTACGGCTACCCCACCAAATGGCGTCTGGTCAGGAAATCCTGGCGTGTCATCCAGCGGCATCAGAACTCCCTCATTAAACTTATTTGCTCCTAACTTCGACAACAACATAGTTATCTATACAGCCGGTATCGGTACCTGCGTGGCCAGCTCTTCCAAAACTTTTCATCTTTCCCGCTATAATACGGCTGCATTCAGTGGAACAGTTCCTCATCTCTGCACTACAAATAATCCTTACAACCTTATGGGGATTGTGCAAAACACAAATGGTGTATGGTCAGGCATTAATTTGACTAACAATTTGTATACTCCCCTGGGCCTTCCCACTAATACATATTCGCTTGTATACACTACATGGTCTTCACCCGCGAGTACAAATTTATGTCCTGAATCAAAGACTATTACTGTATCGGTGCTAAATCCACTTCCTCCTAATATTACGCAAGTAGGTCCTTTGTGTACAAAAGGAGGTCCTGTTCAATTATCCGTAAATCCGTCAGTAGGAAATTGGATTCCTTCAACCTACCTTAGTTCCACTGGTATTTTCACCCCTTCCTTATGTTCAATCGGAGATAATCCTGTGCAATATGTTATTGGAACGTCTACTTGTAATTCGCAGCAAACAAAATTTATTAAAATAGAAGGTTTTGTATCTGCAGCCATTGCAGGAAGCATTCCTGATCAATGTAATACAAATGTGCCTACAAGCCTTGTTCCGTTAACGCTAAATAACACCGGCTACTGGAGTGGCCCAGGATTAACGGGCTCAAGCTTTAACCCGGCGGTTACCGGCTCCGGTGCGTTTATTCTTAATTACCAAACCGCCTCTATACCCAGTGGCTTGTGTCCTGACCAGGCTACAGTTGCTGTGAATGTGTTTTCACTTGCAGCGCCCTCCATTGCCAGAGTGCCCGCTATGTGTAATAAATCACTGCCCGTGCAATTGCAGGTTGTTCCTGTTGGTGGTTTGTTTGGCAGTGGGGTTCAGGGAGCCGTGAGTTCGCAAGGTGTATTTAATCCCGGACTTGCCATGATTGGTGATAATTATGTTACTTATACGATCTCCGTTGGACCTTGCAGATCTTATGCTCAGGTAAAAATACCTGTTGAAGAATTTATTTCTGCCGGTTTATCAAAACTGCCTGATGCAGCGTATTGTAAAAATCAACAGCCTTTTAATATGAACAGCTATGCTTTAAATCCTGTTGGCAATTGGAGTAATGTGCTGGGCAATGGATTAACAGGAACCATCTTTGATCCTTCGCAGGCAAATATTGGCTATAACATAGTGCGCCATGAAACTTTTTCGTCGCCAACTCCATCTTTATGTCCAGATGTCAGCACTGTTCAAATTGTTGTGAAAGATATTCCTGTTGTCATCCCGGTTTACACCAAAAGCGGTGATTGCGCTCCTGTTGAGATATTCATGAACATTCCCAACACAAATGCAGGAAAACGCAACTGGAATATTAGTGACGGCGCAAAATACAATGAAGCTGCTCCCACTCATATATTAAGAAATCCGGGTAGCTACAGTATTCTGCTAACTTATATAGATGACGAAGCGGCGGGGTGCTCAACACAGGTTTTTCTTCCGGCAGTGTTTGTAGGCGAGTCACCAAAAGCTGATTTTATTTTTTCACCTGAAGAGTTAAGTATCGCTGAACCAGAAGTGAAACTTACCAATATAAGCACGGTTTTTGAAAATAACCGGTACCAGTGGAATATCCAGGGCCATGGGCTTTCAAACGAACTTCATCCGAGAGTGAAATATACCCAGCCCGGCAACTACAAGATTACGTTGACGGCTACTTCTATAGATGGCTGCAAAAACGAGGTAAGTAAAATGATTGAAGTTAAAAATGACTTCAAGATTTATATTCCAAATTCCTTTACTCCGAATTTTGATGGAATGAATGATATTTTTATTCCGGTATTCACTCCTTATGGCCTTGATACCAAAACCTTTGAGATGGAAATTTTTGATCGCTGGGGTCACCAGCTTTACCACACCAAAGACCTTTCAAAAGGATGGGATGGGATGATTCAGGGCGAAGTCACTAAAGAAGGTACATACATTTTCAGAATCCGGTACAAAGATCTGGATGGAAAAATTTACAGTCAAACCGGGCATATGACACTCCTAAGGAACTAAACGGAAGACTTTCTTAACAATTTCTCAAAAAAACAAATAGATTAATTCTTTTTGAATTAATATTTTTGTACTCCTAATTTAAACGATATGAAATTTGGCGTAGTAGTATTTCCGGGCTCTAATTGCGATGAAGACATGGTGTATGTTTTAAGAGACATCATGAAGCAAGAAACAGTGAAGTTGTGGCATAAGAACACCGATCTTGAAGGCTGCACACATATTGTACTGCCGGGTGGTTTTTCTTACGGGGATTACCTAAGAAGCGGCGCAATTGCAAAGTTTTCACCGATCATGCAAAGTGTGATCGAACACGCCAACAAGGGCGGCTTTGTTTTTGGTGTCTGCAACGGGTTCCAGATTTTATGCGAGGCTGGTCTTTTGCCTGGCGCACTGTTGCACAATGACAGCCGTAAGTTTATCTGCAAGAACGTTTACATAAAAGCCGAAAATTCGAATTCAAAGATTACTTCAAAAGTTCCATCCGGTAAAGCTCTAAAAATACCTATAGCTCATGGCGAAGGAAAATATTTCGCAAACGCGGAAACATTAAAAAGTTTAAATACAAACGGCCAGATCTTATTCAGATACTGTGATGAGACTGGCTCTCTTTCTGACGCTGCTAATCCTAATGGGGCTGCCGAGCACATTGCAGGTGTGTGTAATGCAGGGAAAAATGTATTCGGCATGATGCCTCATCCTGAAAGAGCTTCTGATAGAGAACTCGCTAACGAAGACGGCGCTTTCTTGTTCCGAAGCATTCTTGCGAATTAAATTTCCGTAAGACGCTTACTGATTTCTTTCGCCTTTCAGCATTTTATCGTAATCCTGAATCTTTACGTCTCCCCAATAATTGTACTCATCAGTGTATTGGTACTTTCTGAAAATATCCCAATACACCTTTTTTGTCATTCCCATAGGATGAATACGCTGACGGTTATATTGGTAGGTTTGCCCGATATTCAAACAAACACAGGAGAAAATAAACACAAGGCTTAAGAGTCCGGCCATACCTTTAAACGGGTATTTTCGTGACGAATAAAAAATAAAATCAACAAAATAAGCTATTGGAATGGCAAGAAAAGCAATCTGCTGACAAAACTCTCTTGCCCCATAGCACCCGCCAAATGCCCAATCCCACCAACAACTCAGCACATAGATCATCAAACAGGTAACGAAAATAAAGGTCCATTTTGAAACGGGAAACTCTTTTTTTACGAAGAAAAAACCAACGAATGCCATCACAATCATCGGCGTATAAGTGAGCCAGCCTTTTCTGTAGCTAAACAAAATATTCAGGATGTGTGGATCTTTCCAGAAAAAACCTTCTTCAAAATACGGGTAGTAAACATACATACCTGTGCGTTGCTTCCAAAAATAGAATTGCGGGAGCCACATGACGATTCCAACAAGAAGAATCAAAAGAAAGTGCTTGTAATTTTTTAGAAAAAAGATGAATTTGATTTTAAAATCGGCAGGCGTTTTAACACTCCACAAAAGAAAAAAGAGAAAAATAAAAATTTCTGTAGGACGAATAAGGCTTATGAGCGTTATCACCAGCCCAATAAAAAAAGTATAAATTATGCGCTGCTCCTGGTGCCACTTGTAGCAGAGGTAGAGAAAGATGGAGAACAGACAAAACAAATACCCGTGAGTCATCTCACTTTGGCTATAAGTATAATTGAACAGCATCGTACCAAACAGCACCGAAAAGAGCGTAATGGCCGTGACGACTTCATTAAACCATACCAATAAAAGCTTTCGCAGGAAAAAAAGACCCAGGAAAACATAAAAGATAGATCCCCAACGGACACACGTTGCAAAAGGTTCGGAAAAACCTGTCATGGGACTTTTTTGATTGATGGCGATCTTATATCCTACAGCAAAAAACGGCGAGTACATGGCTGACATGCCGTAAGTAGCTTTTGGAACAAAGGTGTTCAGAGGTCCTATCGGCAGGTAAAGCGAATCTGCCCCTAAAAAAAAATCGAAAGAATTATGATTACAGAATTTAGCAGGTAAATAGCTGTAATAATTCATAATGTCCCAGTTAAAATTATTCTGGTTTTTTGCGGTATTGTAAGGTTTCCAGAAATCCAAAAACCAGAATGAGAAACAAGCTGAAAAAACTAAAAAGACCACGGTAGGCTTTTTAAAATTCCCCTCACTGAAATAGTGCTTTAGTTTGCTGAGCTTCATTTAGAATTATACTAAGGATATAAATATAAATATTAAATTTAGATTCGTGAAAACAGTTATTAAGGAATACCTTGACGCTCAAGCAGTGACAAGAAATTCCGGGAGTAACGAAACACAATGGAACAAATAAAAGAATTTTTCGAAAAAAGCAGATCTATTAACCTGTTGCTTATCTTAGTAAGCTTTGGGATTTACTTTTTTTATTTTCACCACATTTTCTTAAATATAAACTCCCTTCTTTCAAGTATTACAGCTGACTCGCTGAAAAACTATTACACTTATGTTTATCACATTAAGAACGATACCACGTTTCTGAACTTTTCAGGAATGAATTACCCATATGGAGAGCATATTATTTATACAGATTGCCAGCCCATCCTCACTTTTATTTTGCGCTTGTTGCCCGTTACTCAAAATTACCTGATCGGAATCATGCATGGCCTGATTTTCTTTTCTTTTATTATTTCTCCTTTGATCTTAAATAAAATCCTGAAACTTCTTAATATCGATAAATTTTCTTCCTTTTTCATCTCACTTGCTATTGCTTTTCTTTCACCACAATTTCTCAAAATTAACGCAGGCCATTTTGCGCTTGCTTACGGATGTATTATTCCATTGTCGATTCTTTTCACGTTAAACTATCTGAAAGAAAAAAACAGAAAGAACCTGCTTATCCTACTTATTTTTAACACACTTCTTTTCCTGCTTCATCCTTATTTAGGCTTTTGTCTTTGCCTGTTTTCGTTTATCGCTTTGTTTTCGTTTGAACTGGTGAATTTTCAAAAAAAAATAATTTTCAAAAACAGCTTATTCGTTGCCATCGCTACCCTGTTACCGCTAGCACTTTTTAAAGTATTTATGTTGCTTACCGACCATCACACAGACAGAACATTAGAGCCCTATGGTGCGGATATGATGGTGGAGAATCTCGATTCGATTCTTGCCCCTGTCTTTGGTCCTTTTCAAAATTTCATGGAGTATTTTTTTTTAAACAGAACGGCGCATTACGAAGGCCATACTTATCTGGGCTTTTTTACGATTCTTCTTTTTCTCCTTTTTGTTATCGCACTCCCTTTTGTGTTTAAAAAAATAAAAGTCGCGAAAGAAGTCCTGGTGCTTGCAATGGCGGGTCTCTTTTTTCTCTTGATCGCTTTCGGGGTGCACCTTAAGATTCTGAACCTTTTACACATGCAGAGTCCCACCCTCAGCCAATTCAGAGCTGTCTGCCGATTTGCGTGGATTTTCTATTTTACACTTCCTCTGTTTTTGATCACGGTTCTTTATCATAGTTTAAGATCTGTTTTAAAACCAGCCGCTTTTACCAGGGCCAGCATGACCGTGGCCTTGTTCTTTTTTGGCTTTAACTTCATTGAAGCACATTCTTATTTTAGGCTCGACAAGCAAGTTTTCTGGAAATTTCGAAATTTTTTCAATGAAAATAATTTGAATGCGGAAGAAAAAACAGTACTTGAGAACCTAAGAGATTCAGCCCCCCAGGGGATCTTACCATTACCGCTGTTCCATGGAGGAAGCGAAATGTATGGTCGCACCGGTTCTGATAACTCAATGGTTCCCTCTATGATTTACTCGTTTCATTCAAATACTCCCATACTAAGTGTGCTTATGTCGCGTACTTCTTTAACGGAAACGAAAGACCTGATTCAACTGCTTAATTCTTACAAAAAAGAAAAACCGATAGAAAATATACTTTCACAAAAAGATTTTTTTGTTTTAACCACCAAAGATCCTCTAATGCCCGACGAAACCAGGCTACTTCCCTATATAAAACAATTCGGGCAGAATGACAGTTTGCAGTTTGGCTATATTAACATGACTGATCTTTTAAGACAAAAAAAAGGTAATGATATCCAAGTTTTAGAATCTGGAAAAGCGCAGCTTCCCGACAGCAGTGATCTTATTTATATTCCCTACGAGAACCGCAAACCATTTTTGCCCTCCAATATTCTTGATTACGAGACCATTTTTACTCTGGACTCAAATAAGGTTTCATCCGATGTTTATGTTGTAAGCTTCCACTACCATTATAAAAAGAGTACTTATCAGGCGCTCGCATCAAATCTCATCATCAACCGCGTAAGTGCTACTAATGCTGAATGGCAATATAATATCCCTGTGAGATACCTCAGTGGCTTTTACAATGGATTCGGAATTTTTGAATATCGGATTTTACTCGGAAAAGAAAATAAATATGATTTTATGTTAAAAGGATTCGATAATAGTTCCTACTCTATTTCCCATTTTATGCTTAGAAAAGAGAAGAAGAACGTATTGATCATTAATTCTAAAAGAGATACCACTCTGAATAATTTTCCGCTATAACTCTAACAAGTGATCGCAAAATTCCTAAATACTTCTTTTAAGATTAACCTGCTTCTTTTTATTTGCGGTTTTTCCATCTATTTTATTTACTTCTATCCTGTACTACTTCATCCCAATTCTGTGCTATCAAGTATTTATGCAGACGCTCTAAAGAACTACTACACCTTTATGTTCCACATTAAGAATGACGAAAGTTTTTTCCATTTTAACGACCTGAATTTTCCCTTTGGTGAACATATTGTTTATACCGACTGCCAACCATTACTCTCCTTTCTCCTGCGTTGCCTCCCCTTTACGCACGACTACCTGATCGGCATTCTTCATTTATTCATTTTTCTGTCTTTTATAATTACCCCACTCATTCTTAACAGTATATTATTACGTCAAAATATCGATAAGCTCTCTTCCTTTTTTATTTCACTGGCGGTTGTTTTATTATCTCCCCAATATTCAAGACTTCTAGCCGGACATTACGCACTCACCTATATGTTCATTATTCCTTTGTGTATAGTGCTGCTGCTAAATGTTATTGAGAACAAAACCTTGCGTAATATTTCTCTTCTCTCTCTTTTCAATACGGCATTATTCTTTTTACATCCCTATTTTGGATTTGGCTGTTGTGTTTTCTCTTTTTTTAACCTTAATGATGTTTGAATTCTTTAGTTTTTCACATGTAAAAAAATTTCGTAACATAGCTCAGAGCCTCTCTGCGTGCGTTCTACCAGCGCTTGTATTTAAAGTGCTGCTGATTACAACAGACCATCATCTCAACAGGGTGGCTGAGCCTGAAAATGTAAATATGCTTATCTCCAACGCGGGAAGTCTGCTACTTTCGCCTGTTAGTCCTTTTAAAAATAGTCTATTCACAATTTTACAGACGACCTATTCCAACTTTGAAGGCTGTGCTTACCTAGTGTTTGGCCGAAAACTCCATTTTCGTCGTTGTGTCAAAAAAAATAATCGTTCATTTACCCCAGTAAACCTCACAATCATTTTTTTTAACACGCCTCGAAACTGAATTTTTCCATCCAAAC
>Ga0105046_10002681_pt1 | contig 28096 bp, 1 predicted proteins | sample MAT03_FD_78385 | JGI IMG/M metagenome (GOLD analysis project Ga0105046, IMG submission 78385) | Freshwater microbial communities from Lake Fryxell liftoff mats and glacier meltwater in Antarctica - MAT-03 (megahit assembly) | ecosystem: Environmental > Aquatic > Freshwater > Ice > Liftoff... | reverse complement strand
GGGCAATCTGCCAGAGAGTTCAACCATTTTGCGAGGGCAGGTTCACGCACAACCATGGAAACCAGGGTTTTCGGGATGTTGGGCGAACGGAAGATTTGGAACTACCAGGCCGAACAACCGGACCCTAGCGCGTGGCGGCTGATTTTATTAGCCGCAGGGCGGTAGCCCCCGGTTTTCGACGGTAACCAGAAATCTGCCGCTCGCCTTGTTTGACGGATTCGGTATCTGTGAGTCGGGAAAAGCGGTTGTCGCCTGGTCGCGAATATCATGCGGTCACGGCTTCGGTGGGGACCATCGAGCTGAGCAGGCGGTCCTTGACATTGCTGAAGTTACGCATCGAAGACAGGTGCAGGTAGATCAGTTCGAGTTCGTCAGTGCGAGCCAGAGAGGCAATTGAGTCAGCGTCCAGGGCACGGAGTTTCTCGCGGGAGACCGCATGGAAGCCACTCAATCTTAGCTTTTCTCCCGACGGAGTTGTTACCTCGGCCTGCATCGGCTCAAGCAGTCCCAGGTCCCTCAGATGTTGGCCGAAAAGCCGTGTTCGTTCGAATTGAGTCTGATATTCCTTCAGAAACGTGAGTACCTGTTCGGTGAATGCAGTTGGTTTACCATCCTCACCAAACAGCCGCTGGCCACGCCCTTCGCGGTTAATACCCGGATGAGTCTCGTCGATGCACAGGATTAAGGTTTTGCCGTCGGCGCTGGTGGAGAAGACAAACGGATATCGCCGAATAAAAGCCGGAATGTATTTGGCCTGCCATTTTGCATCCGAAGAAAGGAACAAATTCTGTTCGTTTCTGATGCCGAGTACCGCTGCGGGGACGACATCCTGTTCGGTTACGGTGAACACGATCGCATATTCAACAGCAGCGTGAGGAAGCTCTACCGCCATCAACGGCACCGCATTAATGCCAGCGCTGAATTCAAAGTTGGTTGCCGCTTCGAGAGAGATACCGCCGTGGTTCAAAAAACTGAGCGGGATGGCCGTTTGATAAATCAGGAGTTGCCTGGGCATTGATGGACTTTTCCCTGCAGAGCCTTTTGGTGGATGATTGACTGGTGTTGGCAGCGGCTGTTGAGAATACTGGCGTGGGCATGCCGCTGCAACAGGCAACACGTCCACAATCGGGAACTCATGCAACGATTCCGGCTTCCAAAATAACAAACGCAAAAACCAGTGTTCACCACCGACCACGGGGCAGTCAACAAGCACCTTGTCGTTGAATCAGGTCAAATGATGCGCGTGTTGATAAGCAGGTCGGTCACGATGTATTCAATCATTGTGTCAATATCAAGCAGGTCGGCATCGGTGTTGTCTCGATCGAGGGTGACGATTGTATCGACTGTGTCCACTATGTCGACTGTGTCAACCTGATCAAGGGACACCGGTTCTGATGAATGTACAAAGGTTGTCGTCTCGTGATTGGCGGCGACAACGCTTTGTTGAGCATGATTGTGGAGCTGTTTAACCAGCAGACCATTCAGTACATCGAGGTTCGCGAGATCATTTAACGACGCTTCTTCGTGGCGTGAAGAATCTGTGGTGGCGACTGAGAAGTCGAGGGTGGCGCTCCATGGGCCGACTTCGCCCGTCGTGCTGATGGCGCGGATCCAGATGCGGTAGCGTCCACCGGCGACCAGTGGAGTCGCAACGGTGAAGCTCGTGCCGGTGAGGTTGTATTCACGGACAACGTTGTACTGCACGACATCCACACGATTGATCTGGATTTCGTAACGTGCGGCTCCTCCCACGGCCAGCCAGTTGAATGCGGGCGTGGTACTGTAGGTGCCGGACGGTGTGGTGAACTTTGCAGATCCGCCGATGGAGAAATCGGTGGGTGCGGACCAATTGCCTGCCAGTGAGCCGGGCCCGACAGCGAAGGACCACCAGCGGTAGTTTCCGGTCGGCAGATCTGTCGCCGCAGTCCATGTCGGCGCTGGCAAATTCAGGATGTTATGGACCGTCACTCCGGTAGTCAGGTTACGAAGCTGGAAGGAATATGTGACGGCACCTGTCACAGGCGTCCAGGTGAACGTCGGTGTGCGGTCGAAAGTCGAAGCGACAGGATTGATGGGCGTGGGCGCAGTGGCAACACGGAAGTTTGCGGCGACACTCCACAGTGCAAATCGGCCGCTGGCATCAATGCCGCGGACCCACAGGCGGTAGGCCGAAATCGGCAGGTCACCTGGCGGTGTCCAGGAGGCTGTCGTGACGTTGACGTCACGAACAACCTGGCTCTGACCGGTCGTCACATTATTGATCCACACATCGTAACGCACAGCTCCGGCAAGCGGTGCCCATGTGATCGTCGGACGCGATGTCGGCTGCACGGCGGCTGGGGGCGTAATGCCGACGGGCGTATTGATCTGGATGCGATACATGGCAGACCAGAGGCCTTTGATTCCATCGGTCCGGTACGGTCGCACCCAAATATCGAAGACTCCGATTCCGAGATCGGCTGTCGGCGTCAGGCTGTTGGTGCTGGATGTTGTGATGAGAAACGGATTTTGCTGTGTCGAGACATTGCTGATCCAGATATCGTAACCGGTAGCGGCGGGATCGCTGGTCCATGTGATCGTCGGGCGCAGAACGGCTGTCACAGCGGCCGGGCCATTGATTGTCGGCTTTGACAGGTCGTTGTCCTGATTCGTGACGACGACAGTCTGCGGTGCCACACCAGCATAGGATGAGGCCGACAGAGCCGTGTTCACAGAGATCGTGACGTTGACCTGTTTGTGACCGTCCACAAGCGTGTCATCGACCCCGGTGACGGTCACCGCCTGTGGGATGTTCCAGTTGAGCTGTGTGAAAGTAAGCGTCGAGGTGTTCACCATGACTTCCGCTGTATTCTGCGACACGATCGTGAGGACGACGTTTTGCAGTGGTGGCGATGTCAGAGCGACGAGGATCGTGTTGCTGGCCCTGTATTCATTGACGGTGATGCCGTCGGTTTGCACGATACGAATCCCGGCTACGGGCAGGGTTTCGAAACCACCGAGCGTATCAATGCCGGTATAGAGATTGCTCGGCACAGGGTCGCGGTCCGGACGCTGCCAAATCTGATCGAACCATGTCTGGCCATCTTCGTTCGTGACAATGCCAAGTTCGGCGTGGAATTCGTTGGACAGTGGATCTGTATCGGCATCGAAGCCAGACGAAAATGCAAGGTCTCGCAGGAACTGCGTCAGGACCGGCGATGCCTCTCGCAGCGCCGTTGGACTGGCAATTGCCGGGTTGGCGACGGTTGGGATCACAGGTACGACGTATGTGTTGAAGCGTTTGACCCAGTCGATGAGTCGGTCGGCTCCGGTGTTGGCGATCATGACGTCGAATCCGCCGCCGCCTAAGGCAAAGTCGGCATCTGCATACAGCGGTGCATCCGGAGCGTTGTTGAGACCGTTGTTGGTTTCCAGATTGTCGTCGCCGTTCAGCAGGTCGTCACCCATGCCGCCGAACATACGGTCATTCATCGTGCCGCCGACAACCCAGTCATTGCCCTCATCACCAAACAGGCTGTCCATGCCATCGTTGATCTTCTTACCGTCGGCGCCGGTCGCTTCAAAATTCAATATGAAATTGGGGATCTTCGACAGCGAATCTACTGGATTGTAGGCCGCAAACATCCTTGTGATGGCGTTATAGTTCAGTACGGACGCGTCACCGAGTGGCGTGGTGAGGAACCATGCCGCAGTGGCTTCTGCACCACTGATGGCATCGTCGCCGAAACCGCCGTGAATGAAGTCATCACCCAGTCCGCCGTAGATAACGTCGTGGCCACCAATTCGGTAGCTTGCCAGATCGACGGACTTTTTCAGACGTCCGTTGACGTTAGTGATCGCACCAATCAGGGTGTTTGGCAGATTAATGTTGCCCTGCGTGGTCGGCGTGAGGATTCCATAGAGATTCTCTGTCAATCCATTGCGGCTCGTGAGGATTCGGCCATCGTCACCAAGAATTCCGTCCTCGCCCGCTCCGCCGTAGATGCGATCGTTGCCTGCCCCGCCGATCAAATCGTCATCCTGGCCATCGCCGAAGATCACGTCGTTGCCGGACATACCATGAATGACGTCGTCACCGGATTCGCCGTGGATTTCATCACTGAAGGCGTTGTTATTGGCGTCGCCGGGTGCATAGTCCAGGTATTGAGTCGAGCGTGGAACGATGCGTATCGGGCCGTAAGTGTCGTAGCTAAACGTCAGGTAGTTGCCGCTGGCGACGCCGTTGATGCCGACAATCCGGAAGATATTACCGTTGTCGCCGAGAATGACGTCGGCATCGCGAGCGTGACCGTTGATCGATTCGTCGCCGAGATTGTTGCGGGCAATGTGTGTGCCGGAACCACCGAAGATGACATCGCTGCCGTCAGGCCGGTGAGCGGCTGTGGGTGTGCCGAACAGACTCGAGCTGCCGCCGATAATGTCGTCCTGTCCCAGGTTGCCGAGGATCGTATCGTTGCCGCCGCCACCTTCAATGTAGTCGTCGCCGTCAGTACCGCCGCCGTCGATGTCATTGGCTGAAAGTCTCGTGAGAGCGACGTTGTAGATCATTGTTCCCGCGGCGTTGACAACAGCACCGTCGCCCTGAATGGCATCGTTGCCAAGCTGGCCGAAGATTGTGTCGTTGCCCGAGCCCCCCGCGATCGCGTCGTTGCCGAATACGCCTGCAACTGTTGTTGAGGTGTGGTTGAACAGTGTGACGGTGCGTTTGGCGGTGCCGGTTGGATCGGCCTGTGACGTCGCGGTGACATTACTGTTGCCGTCAGCACTAAGAAGTTGAGTGCCGAGCAAAGTCCGGAATCGCGTATCGGTGGCACCAGTTGCGCGGCGAATATAGGCGTTGTCACCAGCGATAAAGTCGTTGCCTGCACCACCGTCGATCCAATCGCCGGAGTCCTGTCCATCGGCAACCGTATGTCCGCCGATGATGTCGTCGTCTCCACTGCCGCCAAGAATTCTGTCAAAGCCCTGGCCGCCGATGATGATGTCGCCGCCCGCACCGCCGTTGATCAGATCATCGCCGCCAAGGTCGCTGTTCTGAGTGGCGATTGATGTAATCGCAAAGGTGAGTGCGCTTGTGTTCATCGGCAGCAAAGTCAGATCAATACCACCTGTGACGCGACCATGATCCCCGAAGATCAGATCATTGCCTGATCCGGAAGATACCGTGTCATTGCCTGTGCCTGCGATGATCAGGTCGTTGCCTGCACCGCTGGTTATGTTGTCCGCTCCGCCGCTTGTCGGATTGGTCGTCGTGACTTCCAACAACAGGGCCGATGCATTATACGTGGCCTGACCGTGATCACCGAGAACGACATTGTGACCATCGCCCGCGTTGACCAAATCTCCGCCAAGGCCGCCCAGAATTCGGTCGTTGCCATCATTGCCCTCGATCTGGTCCACATCACCGTTTTCAGGCCGGTCGGTGCGGATCAGGGTCACGTTTCCGGTATTGATCAGCCGCAGCGTTCCAGCCGACTGCTCGATCACACCGTGATCGCCGAAGATAATGTCATCGCCGGCATTGCCGGAAATCAGGTCGCGACCGGCCAGCAGGCGATCGCGCAACAGTGAGGTGGCGGTGTCTGAAGTCGGCACAGTCAGCAAACGCGGCACGATGGCCGCATCGTTCGCGTCCTTCGTCACGTCAAATGCAAGGTTGAAGCCCGAATCGCCATAGATGTGATCATGGCCTCGTTCACCGAAGATCGTGTCGTCACCTGAGCCACCGGACAGTTGATCATCCGCCTGGCTTCCGCGAATCAGATCGTTGCCACTACCACCGTAAATGGTGACGGCGCCCTGGGAAGCAGAGGCGTCAATCACGTCATTGCCGGAATTTTGATAGAAAATGCCGTTGCCGGTGGAGTTGCCCAGATCCGGACGTGAGTTGTAACGACGTCCGTCCTGAGACGTATCACCGTAAATCACGAGCGGAGAACTCGGTCCGCCACCGCCGGTGACGATCACGGTGTCTCCGCCCATCACGCCGGAACTCAGCGCGGTGTTGCCGCCGCCGTGCAGAACTGTCACAACGTTTCCAGTGGCGCCGGGCGTCCCTGAGCTCGTGGCTGCGATATGGAATTGATCATTTCCCTGACCAAGCAGGATTTCGGTAATTTCGATATCATCAAACGTGATGCCACCAGGAATTGCGATATTCCCGCTTCCATCCTGGGCTTCACTTGTATCCACGACGAGGCCTGTGCTTCGGCCATCGGATCCAGGTCGCATACCCAGGCCGGACAGGTTGATTGGGCGGACATTGTTGCTGAAATCTGTGTCGCCGAGTTTGATCACGTCGTTGCGAAGTTCAACGGCTGTCATCCAGCCACGATCGTCGGCCGTACTGGAGTCATTAAACACGTTTAGCCGATCCGCCTGCTTCGTTTCGTCTGTCTGGATGTTCAGATTAATCGGCATCGCAGTCTGTTCAGTCGGCAGCATCACCGCGGGCCGGATGGAACGGTCTTTGCCTTCCGCGACACCCCCTTCGATAATCAGCGGACCTCGAACGCCATTGACGAGATGATTGCGGACAGGTTCGCTGCGGACGAACTGTTGGTCGGGATCCGGGACGAAGTTGCTGTCGGCTGCGACCGAAACTCTGACTTCCTTTGCCCAGTCGGCAACCGTGAATTTCACCGCCCAGGCCATCCGCTGCAATGAGACGATCCCGTCCGTCTGGCTGGAAACATTACCATTGAGAGTGAGGACGAGGCTACTGCTGACGATGACACCGCCGCTGCGGACGTCGTTGATGGCATTGACCTTGTAAACCGGACCGCCGCCATTGATTTGAAGCAGACTGCCAATGCTGACACCAGCGTCCGCCCAGCTGTGCCCGATGCGGGTCATTGTATCCGGATCCGCTCCGTTAGTGGCAAAGTCCACGTTGGCAGTCCAGACGTCGCCGACCGTGCGGAGCAGCAGGCGATTGTCGACCTGGCCCACTGTGTTGGCACTGGTGAAAACGGTCTGGCCGTCTCCGTAAAGATTGACATAGACGTCAGCCGTGGGTTGGCTCACCAGCCGCAGAGTATAGTCATCGCCGGAAACACCTTTGACCACACGGGTTGAACCATTCGATTCGGTGACGAGAACATTCGGTGAATCGTTGTCGAAGATCCTGACATCGAGATCCACGGATTCCGCGGCACTATAGACAGGGTCGAGGGTCGAGAACGTGTGGCTGATGGTCAGTACGTTCGTATTTTCCCGCACTGCGTCATTGACGGCTCTGATCTTCAGCGTCCGCCAGTTGTTATTGCCCGGGCCAAAGGTCAGGCTGGTAATCTCATTGTCGAACTCGTCGTAGACCCTGACCTGACTGGCTTCGCTGAATCCCAGATTCACGGTTACGGACTGTGTGGGGTCCACAGCCAGTCGGACTTCGTAGGTATCGCTGATCTCGGACGCCGCATCCCCTTCAAGGATGCGGGTTGAATTGGCGGTCTCGCGAATCAGCAGCGAACCCAGATCATCGTCGAGTAGTCGTACTTCCACATTCGGGATCGTCACACCATCGAAGGCCGTAACATCCTGAGCACTGGGGCTGAAGACCGTCAGGCTGTGGCTGATCATGACCTTCCGCTCGCCCTCGATCGCATCATCGTGGGCCGCCTTGACCAGCACAGGCTGCGGTACTGCCCAGTTTGCAGCCGTGAACTTCAGAACGCCGGCGCGAACCCATGTCAGGCCTCCATCGATCGACACAAGCACACTGTCTGCTTCGTGCGAGCCATTGGCATCGCCGGTATTTCGCTTCGCCAGACGTCGGTCGTAGGTCGAAGAAAGTCCGGCTGAGACGGTCAGATAAGCGACGGTAGAAGTGTTCAGGTTCAGCGGGGCGAACAGTGAAATCTGGTACGAGTCGATCGAAATCTGGTCTTCAACCAATTCCGTAGAACCGCCACTCTCGGTAATCACTACCTTGCCTTGAGTCTCATCGGCGATCGAGACTGGGACTCCATCGACCAGCAGTTTGTCGTAGGGGTTGCCCGGTGAGCTGACAGTGCCCTGGTTGATAACGGCAATGCGACCGTTGGGGTCCTGGCTGAACACCGGCTGAGTGACATCTCCGGCTACATTGAAACTGTCACTCCCCAGTCCGCCGATGACCGTCGTGACGACGTTCCCGCGGGTACTGAGGATATAGAAGTAGTCGTCTCCCTCGAGGCCGTCGACTTCAAGGGACTCTTCCACACCATCAACCCGGACGTTTAATCCGGCGCCGAAGACGCCGTCCTCAGTAATAATGAAGGCGTCGCTCTGTTCAGTGCCGATGACGACGACCGTATCAAACCCCAGTCCGCCGTTGATGCTGACCGGAGCGTTGATGTTGTATTCAAAGTGGTCGTCGTCATTGCCGCCTTCAACAATGATGTCGTCTTCCGTGATGAAGGCACGAATGACGAAAATATCATTCCCGGATTCACCTTCCATCCGCAGCACAGCCTTGTTGCTGTAGACATTGAAAGTGTCGGCACCTTCCCCGCCGAAGGCCGTCAACGCCTGGCCGATGCCCGGACTCAGCCAGCCACGCGTGATTCGCAGCAAATTGATTTCGTCGTTGTCAGAAGTCAGGTCAATGTTCTGCGTGTCATTGGCCACAACACGGATGTCATCGGGACGATCGCCTGTCGGATAGTCGTAGCCGTTCGGATTGCTGCCAAATACCTGGCCGACCTGGAACAGGTCCTTCCCTTTGCCCCCGTCCAGAGTTGTCATCGAACTGTTGTCGTCAACGTAGAACTGATCATCACCGTCGCCGCTGCTGACGAGCAGACGCCCGTTAATACTGCCGTTGTAGTTGATGCGTTCGACCGCGCCGGCGAACGTGGGGCGCTTATCCGAGTCCGTACCGGTCTGAGTCAAAAGTGCCACGAAATTCTTCCGCAGCAGGAATACATCGCTGCGTGCCGGATCAGCGGCCGCTTGCTGCGCATGATCCCAGTCAAATGAACCGGTTCCGACAGTATTCAGCGAATGAACACGGAGCGTGTCAGCGCCGTCATCGGGCAGGCCTGTGTCGACCACATTGACCAGATAAGATGTCTGACCACCCGTTACGTTTACCACGTAATGGTCGGTGCCGCCACGACCGTCCAGATCGACAGTATCCCGGACAGCGCCATCCGATCCATTCGCCAACAGATGGTTCGGTCGATCGTGACTGGTGCTGATGTTGGGCAGGTGATCGAGAATAAACCAGTCCGTACCGCCTGAAGCACCGCTGATGTCACCCAGAATGCGGGTGTGACCACTGAGCGCCTGCGGATGCAGGTAGAATGTGTCGTCGTCACGTTGGCCGGTGATCAGCAGGCTGGTTGTGGCGACGGAACCCAGCAGATCAAACCGTGCACCCGTGTTACGCGGGATCCCATTGGAGTCCACGCTGACATTATCGTCGGCATCCGTATGATCAATTCGCAGGATCACTTCATCGGTCACGAGGGTCACGCCGTCTGCATCTGAAGTGATCAGAGAGCCAGCTGCAATCAACATGTCATCGCCGGCCAGCAGAGTCACACGGATTGCGCCGCTGATGTCAGCCCCAAACTCGACCGTCAGGTCTTCGTCGGCGTTGGATCCATCAAGTGCTGTGACGAACACACTGCCATTTGGCTGCGGGAGCAGCGTCATCACGGGCGAGTCGATTGCCTGCAGCGTGATGTCCGCCTGCGTGGATTCCACATCCTCACGAACCCGCATAAAGCCGGTCGTCGTCACGCGAATGCTCCGGGCCGCCCTCAAACCGGTCAGCAGTGTATTCAGAGCCGGAGTTCCGAACAGCCCGATCTGGCCGATGATCAGGCCATTCAGATCGTCAATGAAGATGCCACCCGTGCTGCTGTACGCTTCCAGGAACTGAACGTCAATTTCGAGTGCGTTGGAACTCGTACCGATGTTCCCGGCGGCCGAAAGTTGAGCATTCGGTGCCTGAATCTCAAGCTGACTGTCGCCATTGTCAAGAATGCTGCCGGAGGTGGAATCCACATCGACCTGCAACGTCGTGCGCAGGTGGCTGAGGAGAATGTTACCGGTAGCATTCACGTCGATAAAACCGTTCGTCGCATCCACAAAGGATCCGTCCGCCATCGTGATCCCACCGCCGCCGGTGCCGTCCGTGTCGGCCGTCAGTGTGACGGTCGAATTGCCGGATTCGGTATCGATCAAGCCGGTCGCCGTGAACTGGATATCGCGGTCCGCCAGAAGTGTGACCGCTCCGCCACCGCTGGTGATGGAGGCATTGACCTGAATGTCTGTGAACGCATCCAGCCGCACCGGTCCGCCGGCACTGTCGATCGCTTCAGCGACAATGATTGAACTGTCGGCCGAAATATCCACGGTATTCAATGCCTGAATACCGACCGCAGGACTGATGTTTCCGATCTGAAGTTCGCCGACGTTCTTCAGCCAGATGCCTCCGCCGGGGATACTGGCTTCCAGCCGCGAAATCTGCGTATCAAGGGAGTTATTCGCACTGCCGATACCGGAACCCGCGATCAGGATCGCACCGGTGGCCCAGATGTTTCGAATGTCGTCATCTCTGCGGTCGACGATGTATGTCTGCGAAGTGATCGTCACGAGACCGTCTGTGAGCGAACCGGTCGGGTCGACCGCCTCGTCGCCCAGGGCCGTGATCAGGCCGATATTGGTCTTGCCGTCTACCAACAGCGTTACGTCGCCATCGACGGAGGTGTAATTGCCGATATTCAAGTCCCGCACGCTGTGGATCCAGGAATCCTGCTTGATCATTGCATTGAGATCACCGGTGCGGATTTCGACTTCGATCGAGTTGCTGGCCGTACCGACATTGCCGGTCGTTGTCTGCAGATAGACATTTCCCGTGGCCGGCGCTGACACAGTCCCTGTAAAGATGTCGATGACCGGAGAATCGGCGTCGTTGAAGTAATCGAGGATGTCGCTTTGAGCCCGCAGATCGACGGAGTACCCAGCGGACACTCGTCCCAGATAGAGATCACCTTCCAGTACCCCAATTTCAGCAACGCCTCCAGCGTTGATGCGGTAGGCAATCAGGTCGTTGATTGCCAGCGAAGTGATGCCGGTGACAGCCGGATCAAAGTCCGCACCAGACAGGTCTGCAGACACCTGCTGCAGCCGCACATTACCCAGAACATCCACGCTCAACTTGCTGGTTGGCGACAGCTGCAGCCGCAGCGGACCCGTCTGATTGAAATGCTGGATAGACGTTCCGGCTCCCAGCACGACGTCACCGAAAGCGCTGATCGCCGCTTCGTTGTCAGTGCCCAGATCGAAGATGCCGTCGGCTGCCGTGATGCGAGCGGAATCTCCGGTCTTAATGTGATCCACCAGAAAGTCACCCGACGTGCCAATCACCACGGCTTTGGCTGCATCGACCGCCAGCGATTCCGAGGCCTCGATGTCCACATCATCAAACAGCTGCATTGCAAGGCGTTCGATAATGCGTTTATTCTGGACGATCTCGCCGTTGGTCAGAGTGGCAACCCCGAGATCGCTGGTCGCATGGTCCGCTATCACTCGCGTCCAACGGTTGGTATTCGTGAACGTTTCCAGCGACAGGTCGATGGACGTGTCATTGAACAGACTGCCCTGAGCGAATTGATACAGCCCGAATTCGTCAGCGGTGTACTGAATCAGCACGGTCTGATTCTTTCGGATCGAGATCATCTGGCTGGCGTTGCGGTCTAAGTTGGTGACAAAATTGACCGCAATCTTTTCCCAGCTGCCAGTGAAGTTGACGTCTTTAAGGTTGACTCCGGAAACGGTTCCCCCGGTATAGCGGTACAGCGCGTAGTGAGCCCCGATAACGTCTTCCGCTGTCGCGGTGGCCAGAATTTCTTTTTCGGTGGTGGTCAGCAGCGACCAGTCAGCCGCCAGGTTCAGCGACATCCGGCCCGTCATCCGACCCACGCCACCGGCTGCTCCGCCGGCAATCAGCGTTACATGCTCGCCGATAATATTGGGCATTTCGACAGCCGTGCTGCTCTGCGGCAAACCGAGGAACTCGGTATGAGGGAACAGGACGTTCATCAGTCCCGGTGACACCGGGTAGCTGGCCGCTTCCAGAGAGAACTTGCCGAGATTGTACGCCACTTTCTGTTCGGCAGACAAATCGTTATACGTCAGCAGCCGGCCGGCATCGGCAGGGCGGAACAATTCCACGTTTCCGTCGAGGATGGATCCGTTGCGAGCTTTCAGATGGACGTCACCTTCCGTGGAATCCACGGAAGCACGGCCAACCCAACTCTCAGGACCAGCCAGTTTCATACTGCCAGCTGTATTCGTAGCGTTGCTTTCAGTGATGTCAATGTCGAACCGAGCCCGCGCGGCCAGGCCACCGGTCGCCGCGATGCCATCAATATCACTGTTCACACTCAGCAGCCGGGAACTGTTGCCGATGGCGCCGCGGAAGGCATCCAGCTCGACCCGTTCACCGGTAATCTGCGATGTCGCTGAACCGGCATAAATGCCATCAGGGGCATTGACCAGAACGTCACCCCTGCGTGAATTGATTTCACCGATCCTGAACCGACTGCTCGCGTTGTTCAGCGAGATTGCATTGACGGTAATGTCGCCGCCGCCCGTGGCAATCAGGGCCTTGTCGGCGACCTTCAGCCAGTTGCGCTGATCCGTGTAGTCCTGGTTGTTCAAATAGAGGCTGACACCTCCTTTTCCAACGGTCACGCTGGTCCCGGTGCTGTTCTGGACCTTGCCATTGCCGGTGAAGCGGTAGAGTCCGTCAGTCCGTTCGACCAGTTCACCCTTCCGCAGCGTCACCAGGTTGTCGGTCTTCGTGTGCTGGGCGTCCTCCGGCAACCTGTTGCCTTCGATGTTCAGCCGAATGATGTCTTCAGCGCCCTGGCCAGCGCGAACTTCCGGTGTTGCGCCGTAAATCGCCACGGAGTCCGCACCGGTGATCGAACCCAGGTCTGACGTCAGGTAAATCGCACCATGCTCGGGGGATTCCATGTCGCCCTCAAGGATCAGATTGCCCTTCGTGAAGACGCGAATTTCCGGGGCGGACGAGCCCTGCAGGAAATCCAGTGCGATGCGGGAGCTGGCCTTCAGCGTGTGGGTGTAAATGTCCTTGAGGCCTTCGATTTTTGTCACGCTGCTGTAGACGGTCTTATGCCGCATCCAGCCGCCGCCCTCAGTCCACGTGTCGTAGTCGACGGAAGAACCGTCAAAGCTGTCAGGATATTGATTCAGAGCCCGGTTCAGCACGCCGATATCGGGATCTGAGTTAACGACGATCCCCAGTTCTGCCGCAGTTTTGGCGACCCAGACCGTATTGTTCGCAGCGTAGGTCTGACCTGGCAAATAGATGTTCGCATCGGCTGCCACGTAAAGATACCACTGGCCTCCCACACCGGTGCTTTCATTGCCTCCGACAAAGACCTTTGTGACGTTTTTGATGGCTTTGACATTGATATCACCGATCTGCTGATAGTTGATGGTGTAGGCGTCACCAACGGCATAGGCAGGCACTCCTTTAGTACCTTCCAGTTCCAGCGTCTCGGATTCCAGCAGCGGCTGCTTGTCCGTATATTCGATCACCGGCGGGGAGACCAGATTTGCGTCCTTCACCAGCCAGTCGGCGAGCGCGTTGTCTCCGAGCAGATTAAAGCTCTTCGTCTGATACTCTGAATAGGTCGTTTTTGTGGATCTCTGTCCTTCAACCCAGACATATTGCAGACCTGTGCGCGTGTTGTAATAAGTTTCAACGCCGGTCCCGACAATTCCGGCGTCAGTGGTGGACTGCAGGGTATAATTAATCGCTGCAACCACCCCATCGCTGCCGATGGGTTGTGCGGCCTCCACGCCGGTGTAGAACTTGCGTTCCACTCTGCCGGCAGAAACTTCGTACACATCCTTGTGCAGCGTGGCCGTATCGATAATCGTGATCTTGCCCTTGCGGTCAGTCGTGGTGTCGATTCGATTGAGCACCAGGTCGAAACTGGTCTGGTTGTCGATATCCAGGCTCGTATAGCCGTTGGCGACGCGCAACTTTCCATTCCCGGTACTCAACACCTGCCCGGCGAGCACAATCTCGCCTCCCTTTGGGATAATGTCTTCCAGCACAATCGCCCGGCGCGCGGAATCGAAGAAGCCATCGACCGGAACGTTGTCCGCCCCGAAGCTGATGCCAGGAAGTGTTTTGCCATCATTGCTGGTAAAGTTCACCGTCTTGTTGCCGGGGTTGAACGTCGATGCAATATCGAGAGTGATGGTGTCTACACCGCTCTGAATCAGACCGTTGACGTTCAGCAGCCGGGCTGTGATGCTGATCTTGCCCTGTGCCAGAATGCGTGCGCCCGGTCCATTGATGGCAGCGGTCAGTCCGGTGACGGAATCACTGGTGCCGTATTCCAGAGTCTTGTCGGCGTCGATGATCGCAGCGGCACGCTGTGAATCCCAGGTGAGATACTGACGCGGATCCTTGCCCGTATGCAGCCATCCATCCGTGTTGAGCGAGAAGTCACGGGCCGCCGTGACCGAAATTGTTTCGGCTCGCAACTGCCCGGAGACAATAATGCTGCCTTCCCGGTTGTCGATGATCAATGCTCCGTTTTCGTTGATCACATCGCCGACCAGATACAGATCCTGTTCCAGATTGGTAAGGACGGACGCCAGATTTGTGGTGCTTCCGCTCAGGTCGTAGTAGCTGACCGGGAAGGAATCCTGCGTGATCGAGATTTTCGGTGCCGCAGTGTCGCTATTATCCGTGAACTTATAGGAATTCAGCCAGACATTCCCGGGCTCAAAGACAGTGTAGACTCCGTCAATAATCTCGACCTTCTTGTTGTCCTTGATGATCACATCATTGATCACGGTCGTGAGTGGCGTCTGGTTGTGAATACTGATCTGAGCGCCCGCCCGCGCAATCACTCGTCCAGCATTCACCAGTGACTGATAGGTCGTCTTCGCGATGGTCTCATCCACCACCGACAGCCCGTCACGCTCGATGTACACGGAGCCGGGTGATGCGTAGACGCTCGGAATGTTCAGGAATAGAGTGTCCAGGTCTCGCTTGATGATTCGCTCGCCGGTCTTAGCGTTGCTGCGAATATCCCCCGACTGAGCACTCGTGCCACTTTGCAGACTCCATCGGCTTGTGTCTGCGAAGTTTTCTTCCGTCAGGATCATCAGCTCGCTGGTGATACCGAGGAATTTGTACCGCTTGCTGCCAGCCACATCGAACACTATGGCGTTCGCCGGGACGGCGGTGTAGTACTGCGTCAGACCCAGCTCTTCGAGAGTCTCATCCAGATCATCCAGTTGGACCTGATAACGGGCCAATGCTTCTGTGTCACCGGAATGGCTGATTATCCAGCTGAGAATCTCGTTCCGCTGCTCCAGGAGCAGGTTGCCGATGTTCAGATACGTCACTGTAGGTGCGGCCAGCTCTACGGGCTTGATGACATAGAATTTCCCGTCAATGGCTGCTCCGAACACCACAGTCACGTCACTGAAATAGATCGCCTTGAGCTGCTGCGCTGCCGTCAGCGTTGTTCCGAGATTCGTCCAGATGCTGTGATTGCTGTAGTTCTGTTGCTCCAGCACGATGCGATCACTTCCATCGGTCGTGTTTGGCCGATATTGGTAGTAATTGCCGACCGTGCCGCCCTGATTGGCGCCCGCCACAACCTGAATGATCGTGCCTGTATTGATCGAGAATTCAATGCCGTCAACATCCAGCCAGGCGTACTCATACTTGAGGCCCGCTGGCAGAGACGGGGCCAGTGATGCCAGTTCTGCGTTGCTGAGGCGACCGCCAATTCCAGGCACGTTACTATTGCTGTTCAGCCGATCGAGAATATTGCTGCCGCCTGCGATGAGGTCGTCTTGCACTGTCCCGTTGACTTTGACGGGAAGAACACGGACGACGGCCATGTTGTACAGCCCGGCCTCAATGAGTGCCGTCGAGTCGATATTGACAATGTTGCGGCTGACATCATCGGCGCGATCGGGTACGTTCATTCCGTAAGGAATGAGCGACAGTGAAATGGCGGTCCCGGTGGTTCTGGCTCGTGCCTCGCCAATGCCCCTGTTTGTCGTCAGACTGACGTCCTGCTGTGCCTGAAGGACTGACGTTCCCAGGACTTTAACCTGATTGGTTTCGGTCACGTCCGCGTTTACGATCGGAATGACAATGTTTGGGTAAAATGAGATCGCGAAAATCTCCGCATTTCCCGACGCCGCCAGAATGTTGACCAATCCGTCGGGAGTCAGGCCCGACATCAGGTCGATGTTACTCGCCTTAATTGTCGAATTGTTCACGGACACGACGTTATTGACCGTGTTGGTCGCGTCCACGTCCGCTGCGGCCACTCCTGACAGGACGCCGGCGATGAGCAGACTGGCGGTTCCGCGAATCTGAGTGTTGGCGCTGGTTGACAGCGCGACATCGCCCGTTTTGTTCTCCACATACGCGCCGTCGAAATTGATTTCCGAATCACCGGTAAAGTGAATGGTGGAAAGCCCGGCACCAATTCCAAATGCTGCCACACTTTCGACTCGAACACTGTCAAGCGCTGTGCCGTTGTTCGATGCGGCGATCTGAATCCGACCGGGCTGAGCGTTACTGCCCAGTGCAGTCAGGGATGTCCCCGGTCCGACGTCCACGATGGCCTCCGAGTTCAGGATCGTGACGCTGTCCAGAACACTGATGGTTCCCAGTCCGGCCGATCCGGAATTCAGATTGGTGCTGTCCGAATACTCATCCTTGCTGAAATTGTTCAGGGCCGTGATGTACACGGAGTCGGCGGTAATCGATGTCGCACCTCCACTGCCGGTACCGATAGCGATGTTTGCCCGAGTGTTCATGATGTTGTCGATGCCCGCACCGTTTCCGGCCGCCAGACCAAATGCCACGGCATCGGCTTTGGAATCGAAATCCTGCGATTTCACGGAGCTCATGGTCAGCGAACCGACAGTAATCACCACGTCCTCACCAATCGACGCCAGTGACGCATTATCACTGGTGATGTCCGACTGCGCCCCGGCGATGGCAACCAGGCCGCCGCTGGCAGATACGGTGCTGGACCGCAGTGTGTCGACTGCGGTCGCATTGACACTCAGCGTATCCGAGGTGATTGTCGTGTGATCGCCAACCGCAGCGGTGACTTCATTGATGGCGGCTCCCCGTCCAATACCGACATCGGAGATCATGGCACCGGCCGCGATGGCGCCAAACGTGCCACCGCCCGCATACGCGTTGGCGGTGTTGTTCGAATTGGCGTTGATCGTGACCGCATCTTTGACAGTCACAACCGCGTTAGACACGGACGAGGAAACCAATGTCCGGATATCCGCATCAGCCCTGTTTCCGACTGCTGCAACAAGCGAACTCGCGACTCCGACTGTGTCCGTCTGAGCAATGTTGGCGGTGGAAATCGCAAGGACTGTCAGACTGTCTGCGGTCACCATTGTGCGGGCTGCCGACGAAGTTCCGGCAACCGACGCGGAGATATCACTCAGAATCTCATTCTTCACGAGCGAGACACCGATGGCTGCGCCCAGCCCAAATGCCAGGGTGACATTTGCCGCGTCACCTTCGACATAGGCGTTTTCTTTCGCAGTGACACTGAGTGCATCGCCTGCTGTGACCGTCATGTTACCGGTGATGGAACTGCGGACGTTGTTGTCGATGGTACTCTGCAGATCCAGGCCTCCGCCGGAAGCCGCGATCAGCCCCACGGAAACAGCGACTGTTGTGGCTCCCACATCTGCAATCTTCGCGTCAATCACATTTGCATCAACGAGAATATTCCCGCCGGCCTGAATCAGGTCGTTGCTGTCTCCGCTGATCCATGCCCGCACATCGTTGGTAATATCCGTGTCCACAAGCGAGGCCGCCACGGACACACTGCCCAGACTGGCGGAAATCGCCACACCGATGGCCGATGAACTCAGTAGTGTACTGTCAGACGTCGCCTGCACCGTCAGATCACCTGCAACAATGACATCGGACTGGTCGATCCAGGCGAAGGTCGCCGTATCAAATTCGTTCGTAACTTCGACGCCCGCTCCGGCGATGGCCACACCAATTCCGATCGCCAGGGCCACCGAGCCGGCAAACGCTTCGGACTCGATCGTTTCCGTCGACGAGGCACGCACCTGCAGGTCTTCCGCCGAGATCACAACGGAGTCGCTGATCCACGATTTGGCTTCATTCCGGAACGTCACAATCCCGAAGGTGAACGTGGTCGGATCAAAGGTCAGCTGATGACGCGATCCAATGATATTATCCGACAACGACACACCGACGGACCCGGCTGCGGCAATGATCCCTCCGCTCACGGCGCCGGCAAACGCTCCGACCAGGGACGTGATGGTGGAGTGATTCTGTGCTACGACGATGATGTCCTTGCTGTTGACGTTGACCAGCTTCCATTTCGTGGCGTCCAGATACCGCTGCTGGCTCAAACCGACCGGACTGCTCTGCGAACCGACATTCGAACCGATGTATTCATAAACCTGCCCGGCGGTGCCTCGATAACCAAACTCGCCGGTCGCACCGTTCACCAGCAGCACGCGCTTGCCATTGGCCAGGAAATTCAGCTGCTGGTTCGAAGAGAAGTCCTGTGGCACTTTGGTCACAACGGCACTGTCGTCGATATAGCTCGTGACGGAGTTGGAAATCAGATTGCTGGCATCCGCACCGGCCCCACTGAGAGCCACACCAACTACTCCAATCGCGATGGAGACGGAAGCGGCGATGGTCGTGGAGTAGACAGTCGCGTCTTCAACCGCCTCCACACGAACTTCACCGGTTCGTGCGAGAACGCCTGTATCGGCGTTGTCGATATAGGCAGACACGCTGTTGGTGATGACATTTTCTGCGATCGCAACACCGATCGACAGCGAGACGCCCACGAGTCCAACCGACCCGGCCAGTGAGGCGGCGCCGGCAACCGCGTTGATGGTCGACGAGTCGTCGGCTTTGATCGCAATGCTGCCGGCGCTGATCCCGGTTGCGCCATCACCGTCAATGTAAGAATGCACCCGCGCGGCAATGTAATTGCCCGCACCCACGCCGGCTGCGCTGACGGCCACGCCCGCAATTCCACCAGCGAGGGCTGCCGAACCCGAGAACACAAACGCATTGATCGTATTGTCCGAGAAGGCACCCAACGTCAGCGCACCACCCGAGGTGATACTGGTTCGCTCGACGAAGGACTGAACTTCCGCCGGGGATGCGATGAGATTTACCTGTTCCCATGACTCGCGATCACCGAAGTCCTGTTCGGCGAGGTAAGTCGATCCGACATACTGCCAGTTGTCACCATCTGTGTAATCCTGGGCGTTCAGATTGCGGCCGCCGCCACTGCCGACAAACTTATACAGGCCACCGATCTTCGCGTTTGGATCGGTGCCGTCATCCCCGTTGTCATAGGTGAAGCTGGAGGCGATTTCGACAACATCGCCTTCACTGACCGTGCGGGTGCCCTCACTGCTTGTGAACTTCGGCTGAATCCGACTGCCGATGTATTTGTAAACATCACCCGCCCGGGCCCCGGCGTCAATCCGCACCAGGTCATTCGTATTCAATGGTATGGCTTTTGAAAACTTGTTCTTACTGGAATCGCGAGTGGCGAAATCGATGGATGACTCCGGGAACGAGGACGAATCCGTATCCCAGCCGATGTAATTGCGGGCCACGGAAACGCCGATCGACGCACCGACTCCGGCAAAGAGACCAGCGCCGAGCGCAGCTGAGGCAGAGACGATGACGGCATCGATCGTGGCGGTATTGGTGGCTTCAATATCCACGTTGCCGAGTGTGGCCGTCACGCTGCTGTCTGCCACCCAGGCATTGACATCTGTCAGGATGACGTTGATGGCTTCTGCGCCGGCCCCGCTGAGTGCAATGCCGGCTTTGCCCCCGATACCGATCCCAACGGAAACCGCCAGAGACAGGGCGGAAATTGACGACGTTTTCGCCCAGAAAGTCGGGTTGTCAGCATAGTCCTGTGTGGCATTGCTCAGATTCCGTGTGATCTGCTGCCAGCGGCTGGTGTTCGTGTAATCCTGAGTCGTGAGATCCAGGCCATCCACATCCGACCCCAGATAACGATAGTAGGTCCCACCGACCCCGAACTGATTCTCCGTCGGGCTGCCAATCTGCCATCGAGCGGTATCGAAATAGTCCTCGGCCGACAGGTCCACATTATTCCTGGCTGTGCCGACGTATTTATAAACTCGGCCATCTTCCGTGGAGACAAACGTCTTGTTTGTCTTCACATCGACGCCGATCTCTTCACTGCTGTAAATGATGGAATAACCGGGAATCACCTCAACGATGTCGCTGGTTTCGAGATCAACTTCGCCGGAATTCGTGTTATAAACGGAGTGTTCTTCGACTTTGGTCCATGGGTTGGCGCTGTTGCCGTAGTTGACGGCCGTCAGATCAATGGCCTGATCGTCTTCGTCGTCGGCCGGAGCGTTAATATCCAGGCCGGTATATCGATAGATCGCACCTTCGACGCCGCCGGCGTTGTCACCTTCCATGACTTTGACGGTATCACCATTCTTCAGATAGACCTCTCCGACCGACGATTCATAGGTTGCCCGGATTTTCTCGCCTTCACCAAGAAAGCGATAGACATCACCAAAGGCAACCTTGTCCCCTTTCTTCAGAGCAATGGTGCCGGCGGCGGAATAATCACTTGGGAGCGCGGTGGGGTCTTCCTCCACGCCGGCGTCAATTACAATATCGCCGGTACGGGCCACAACATTGGCCGCATGTGCGATATAAGCAGCCACATCATTGCGAATTTCATTGTGTGCCAGGGAGACACCGATCGACAGAGCGACGCCCGCTATGCCACCCAATGCCACTGCAAGGGAAGCGGCCACCGCGTCCGCCTGGATGGTAGAACTGTCATCGGCCTTGACTTCGATGCTGCTGGCATGGATGCCGGTAATTATGGTTGTGCTGTTGTTGTCGTCATCATCAATGAATGCATGAATGTCCTGAACAATCAGGTTGGTGGCACTCACACCGGCGCCGCTCAGCGCCACACCGCCCACCCCGCCAAGTCCCACGGCCGCTGACCCGGCGAACACCAGGGCGTTGATCGACTGTGTCCCTTCTGCATTGACGGTCAGCGCACCGGCCCGAGCGTTGACCGTTGAGTTTTTGATCCAGGCACGCACCTCGGCGGCGTCGTCGCGCTTGCCAATCTGGTTTTCCGCGATCGCAACGCCGATTGACACACCCACGCCGGCTTTGACGCCACCCGCCACAGCCACCGAGGCCGCGAGAATCAGGGCATCGACCGATGCATTGTTCACAGCGTGAATATCGACATACGTCTTGCTGTCCATTTCGCTGTTGAGAATGTACGCGTTGATGTCAGAAGTGATGGTATTGCTCGCCCAGGCACCAGCGCCGCTGACTGCGATCCCGGCAGCACCGCCAAGACCGAGAGCCAGGGATGCAGCCAGTGAAAACGCGTCGATCGTGGCCAATTCCGACGCATCGATGGTGATGCCTCCGCTGGTGGTTCTGACGAACTGATCCGCATTCGCAATGTACGCGGCAATCTCGTTGTCAATTTCATTGACTGCCAGAGAAATACCGACCGACACGGCGACGCCGAGTTTTCCGCCAAGCCCGGCTGCCAGCGCAGCAGCTCCCGCATCCGCCTTGATGGTGGACGTGTCATCGGCGTTCAATCGGAGGCTGGAGGCCGTGATGCCTGCCACCCCATCCCCGTCGATGTACGACTTGACATGTGTCTGAATCCGGTTTTCAGTGTAGACACCCGAACCGCTGACAGCAATGCCAGCCTTGCCGCCGCCGGCAATGGCGACGGCCCCGGCAAACACGATAGCCTCAATGTCCTGATCCGCAATTGCGTCCACTGTCAGGGCATCGCTGGCATGAATACTGGTGTTGTCAATCCATGCCTGAACCTCGGATGGCGACGAGGCGAGGTTCACCTGTTCCCAGAGGCGACGGTCCGAATAATCCTGAGTCCGCAGATCAATGCTGACGCGTTCCCAGTCAGAAGTCTCTTCGAGATCCGGGTCATACTCCTCCTGCGACAGATCGACGTTCGTGCGATTGTTACCGACGTACTTGTAAATCGCACCGATGGTGCCTCCAGGACCGTCGTAGTCGTCCGTTACCAGCACATAATCGCTGTTTTTGGTCAGCGACTTTGTCTGAGAGGAGTTGGCCGTGGCCGTCGGCTGAGCCTGATTGTCGCCGAGGTACTTGTAGACGTCTCCGGAGCGGGCACCCTCCGAAACTTTGACCTTCTGGTTTTTGGACAGGATGCTGCCCTGGGCGAGGCCGGTACCGGTTTCGTAATCTCCGGCCACGCTGTCATCGATCCCCTGGCCGATGAAATTGCGTGCAACCGCGACACCGATAGCCACTCCCACTGCGATCTTGCCGACAGCCAGCGACACAGCGATGGAGCCAACCGTGGCATCGATTTTCGACGTGCTGTCGGCATCGATGTCGACCTTGCCCACCTTGTTGGCGCTGCTGCCGAGATTACTGTTACTGATCCAGGCGTTATTGCGGGAGAGAATGATGTTGGTGGATTCGGACGCACCGCCCGCCACGCCCACGCTGACGCCCCCGCCGATCGCTACGGCCACCGCCGCAGCGAATGAAAAGACCTCAATCTCGCCTCCGTCTTCGACGCGAACGGTAACGTCGCCCCCGTTGGTGAGCACGCTCGACACATTCACGATGCTGGCATTGACATCCTTGTCGATCGTGTTGTGGGCCAGTGCCAGACCCACCGACACCGCGATGGCGTTGGAGGTCGTGCTGCCAGCAATACTTGCTGAGGCCGCAATGGCAAAAGCATCAATCGTGGATTCGTCGCTGGCTGTTACGCTGAGTGCACCGCTGGCTGAAACCGTTGAAGCACCAGCACCAGCCGTATCGTGAATGGTCGCTTCAACAACATTGTTGATTTCATTGATGCTGATTGCACCAGTGGCGGCAACGGAGACTGACGTCGCATTTCCACTGAGTGCTACCGCCACACCAATCCCGAAAGCCAGTGAATCGATGTCGGAGTCACTAACTGCTGACACGATGACAGTCCCGTCAGAATCGATGACGGAGTCTTCGACCGCAGCCCGGGTCGTATTCGCAATTTCGTTGATTGTCAGCGAAAGCCCAAGGGACGCAGCGACGGCTGTCTTCTGGCTCACCGCAATTGACAGTGCCGCTGCACCGGCCGTGGCATTAATGCTCGAGTTATCGTCGGCGGTGAGGCTGATGCCGGCACCGCTGCCGGATTTCGTCGTTAGAGTGCTGTCATTGCTGGCGAGGGCCTGAGTACTGACGTGAATGTCGTTTACCGTGAAGGATCCGGCAAGGCTGACTCCGACCGCATTTCCATTGCCTGAACCGGTAACACTTCCTGCCGCGCCAATGGTCAGTGCGAAGATGTCCGCTTCCGACTCGGCTGAGATAAGAATTGCCCCGGCGGACGTGACGTCCGATGCGGTCACTTCAGCCCGAATCTTATTGTCCTCATTATCGCTGCCGATATTATTGATCGCGAAGGCGGCACCGAAAGCTCCGGCGCCACCGTTGCCCTTGCCTGACAGTCCGACAGACACGGCAATGCCGCCCGCGGCTGAGATGATTTCCGAGCTGTCTGCAGCATGGACCGTGAATGCTCCGGGTACATCGACGTTGCTCTGCTTCACAGTGGCTGTGGTATCGCCGGCAATCTGATTCACAGAGCCGGAAGCTGCGCCCGCGCCGGCGACCCCATTGCCCTCCGTACCCGATGCAACACTGACTGCTCCGGCCAGCGTGTAGGAGCCAATGTCGCGCGTGTTGATCGCTTCCACAAGCAAGTCACCACTGCCCGCGGCATCCCATGATGTGGTGTTGCTTTCGATCAGAGCGGAGACATCGGTGTCCAGCAGGTTGATGGCAATCGCGACACCAGCCGAAACCGCTGTCGAGGAGCCCTGCTTGCCGGTCGCGACGGACAGCGACAAGCCGCCGCCAATCGCGAAAATGCTCGAGTCGTCCTGAGCCCGGACCTGCGCATCACCATCGTCAATCGTCACCGAACCGTATCGCACAGCGGAATTCGTGTCGCCGGTGATGGCGTTAACTGCCACGGATCCGGCAACCGAGACGGCTGTTTGTCCGCCACCGCCACCAGAGCTGTTCTCTCCCGAGGCGATGCTTCCTGCTCCGCCTGCGGCAATAGCAAAGATGCTGCTGTTGGTCAGGGCGTCTACATTGAGAATGTGGTTCTGCGCCTCAGCGGCATTGCCACTCAGGAACAACGCGGTGTCCTGCACTTCGGCGATGGTGTCGGCTGTGATAAAGTTGAAGCTGAACGCTCCGGCCAACGCGATCGATGTATCACCGCTCTTGCCTAAGACCACGGCGAGGCCCCCGGTGGCAGCCACAAGGCCAGCGTCGTTCTCGGCCTTCACGGACACGAATCCGGCGTTGATCTGCCCTGCGTCCGCAATTCGCGATGTCGTCGTATTGTTGATCAGGTTGATGGACGCCGCTGCGGCAATTCCGAGTCCAGTGCCTGACCCCTCGTCCTGGCCGTCCGTCACCTTGCTTAAGTTCGTTCGATGTGAGCCAATGCTGATCTTGCCAGGATCCTTTGCCTGCGGCTGATCGGCTGTGGGATCTTTCTGCTTGTCTTCAGACACGAGGGCACCGGCGATGGTGAAGGCCCAGACGTCGCCGCTGACACGGGCCAGTGTCTGCACACCGTCTGTGACATCGATCGATGTGTCACTGCGCAGCGTCGTTCCCGCCTCAACCACTTCGTCGCCAATCAGTGCCTGTGTCGTACGGTCAATGTCGTTGACCGCCACCGAGACCCCGATTCCCAGCGACTCGCCGCTGGCAATTCCGCCGGCCCATGAGACGTTCGTCGTGAGGTCACCTGCGTACAGCCTGGCATTTCGGCCAGTGACGACAGCCTCGCTGCCCAGCTGCGCCTTTGTATCACTGGTCTGGCCGGCGTAAAGGAAGGTGCCGCCGAAGGCAAAACCGCCGCCTTTGGCCCAGGCCTGAGCGAGGTTGACGTTCAGCAACGCCTCTTCGGCCTTCATATTGAAGCCACCATCGCCACCGCTGTAGATACGGGCATTGTCTTCGACGATGGCGTGTGTGGTGTTGTGCTGCACCGTAATGAAGATGGAACCGCCGGCGCCGCCACTGGAGCCGCCGGTGCCAGCCGGGTTAAGACTGTATTCCTTTTTGGCCTTGTAGCGCTTATCCGCCGGGGTCGAGAGCGCGGGATTGTCGACAATCTCAAAGCTCAAATCCGGCAGCTTGAAGTTGCCCGTCATGTTGATCGTCTGCTGGTAATTGGTGGCTTCGATGGAGACCACCTGTTCGCCTTTTCCGTCACCATCATTCCCATCGGCGCGATTCTGCGCCTGATTGGGATGGTCGTTGACGTCGACCCCTGCCGGGCCGGTGTCCTTGTCGTGCCAATTTTCGTCCTGATTGATTTTGGCGCCCGACTTCACCACAGCTTCGGAAATATTGGTGAGCGTGACCACATTGACCGATGCCGCAATTCCCAGCTTTTCACCTTTGGCTGTGCTGGCCACCCACGTGTTGAAGAACGAATCCTTGAAACCAAGATTCGTATTGAGGTACTTGGTAACGGCTCCCAGTCCTTCATTGCGGATACCGTCAACCAACTCACCCCAACTGAGCGGAATATATTCATCCAGGCGCTGCAGGAACGGGTAGCTCACGTCGCTGATGACACGAGTCGCCCGCAGCCCGTCAAGCTGTGCGTTGGTTGCGACAGTCGCCTGGGCGGTGTTATTGAAGATTCCAATATTTACCGCGACACTGGCCGTCGTATCTGCACTGGGAGATCCGTCCTGCGGCTCAGCGTTACTTTCAGCACCCAGTGTGTATTTCTGCGAGATCAGCGCTTTGACCTCCAGATCTTCATTGGATTTCAATACGCCGGTACTGCCAACATCAGTGATGACATCGTGATCCACAAATGTAAAGGCCAGCGCCCCGGCCACTGAAATGCTGTTGCTGGCTCCGGTGTTGCCAGCGGCCGCGTTGGCGTCTTTGATCTTGTCGGCATAGGACTTCGTGAGCTTACTGAACAGCCCGTCCATCGAGACACTGCTGACGGCACTCTTGAACTTGGAGATGTAACCGGGGCTCGTGTCTTCACTGGTAACGCCTGCCCCGGCGGTCGCCTTGTTGTCAGCGGACAACCTGGACACCACACCCAGACCCGTGGCAAAGTCCGAATCCAGCACATGCTTAGCCGCCAGCGTATAGCCAGTGCCGTCAGATGGGCCGATATCAATGAGCACGCCGGCTCGCGACTCGTTTTCGGACTCAGACAGTCCGATGACCTGCGTTTCCACAAATCGCGAGTTACCCTGCAGGTTGTTCTGACTGGTGGAAGCCGCCGCATAGTAGGTTCCGCCATCGATGAGGCCGGGAATTGGTTTGGTCCCTTGGTGATACACGACTGCCTGACCGAGCTCGAAGGTGTTGTTCACATTACCGTTTCTGCCGAGCGCTACGGTGTTTGCATCCGCGTTGATGTCACTGCCGTCGAAGCCACGTTCATTATTCGCTGTGGCCAGCCCGCCGGACTGAGATACCAGGTTGACGACGTTGCCTGCGAGGTAGCCCAGACTGGCACGAATGGTCTGAGTCTCCGTCTCCGCAAACCAGTAGTAACCGGGATTGTCCAGGTCGGCAATGACGAAATACTTGCGGGTATCGACCATGCCTCCGATGCTGGTTCCACGACGATTGGTATAAGTGATGGTGTCCTCAGTGACGAGTGATGTATCGCCGAGGAAAATTCGGTCCGTCGCGTAATCGACATATCCAAACGGAACATCGCCTGTGCCGTCCCACGTAACCGTCGGGTCGATCTCGAGTTTGACCACTGCCCCCGGCTTCATATTGGCAGTGACCCGGCCGTTGACAGTGGTGTGGATATCGGCTTTGGAAATTTCAATGGCAAATCCGAGTCCGGCCGCGCCGGTGCCGTAGATGCCACCCTCCCCCTTTGCTTCGGACTCGATCTCTCCACCCGCTGTGATGTTGGCTGTTCTGCCGGCGACAATACTGGCTGTGGAGGCCATGGTCACATGCGAGAACACGTCGGCATACGCGACGCCAATGCCAACGGCAAACTGGTTCTTGCCCTGTCCGCCGCCTTTTCCGCCCGGATTCGGCGTACTGTCGATTTCACGCTGCGTGGTCGCGCTGATATTGGCTGTGGCACTGCCGGTGGAGGTGATGACCACCGCATCGGCGGCCGTGATCTCGACTCCGGCCTGGATGTCGATGTTGGCATACGCCTTCGCCTGGCCATAAGCGATGCTGACCATGCTGCTGGCAGCGCTGCCGGAGGCATCGGCCGCAGCCGTGGCGTACATTCCCACCGTGCCGCTGCTCGTAATTTTTGCTCCCTGCTGCAGGGTAATGGTGGCCGACGATTGCTTGACCAGCACCTTCACCGGCAGCGCCAGCACGTCGGAGATCAGGTCCGTCAGCGGCTCGATCAGAAAGTTTGAAATCTCCTTGTTGGCACCAATCACATCGGACAGGCTCTTATCTTCGGCTTGAACCACAAAGTAGATACTTCCACCACTCAGTTCGGCATTCTTTCCCACATCGACAGATACCGAACGGATGGTGGCAAACACCGGCAGCAGGTTCTCCACTGTCGATACGCCGATCAGGCGAGCGCGGAAGAAGATTCCATCATCTCCCGCCATGATCTTAACGTTGTCATTGATCTTGATGTTATCCGCAAACACTTCAAGGTAGCTCACGCTGATGTTGCCGCTGAACGTGACTGTGTCAGGGTAAGGATCATCTTCGGGCATCAAAGGGAACAGTAGGTCGTTTCGCTGCAGTCGATTGCCATAGAGAATCAGGCTGCCGGTGTAGTTGGTTGGCAGGGATTCAACGGTAATGCTGTCAGAACCATCCAGCGCGTCGATGCGAAGGGATTGCAGGGCAGTGACCTGGGCTGTGGAGAGCGTGATGTTGTTACTGCCGAAAGTGACCTTCAGCCCTGTGGGGTTGGATGGGTCGGTGTAAACGCGGATG
>Ga0105046_10002679_pt1 | contig 28108 bp, 25 predicted proteins | sample MAT03_FD_78385 | JGI IMG/M metagenome (GOLD analysis project Ga0105046, IMG submission 78385) | Freshwater microbial communities from Lake Fryxell liftoff mats and glacier meltwater in Antarctica - MAT-03 (megahit assembly) | ecosystem: Environmental > Aquatic > Freshwater > Ice > Liftoff... | reverse complement strand
TGAGCGGCGACAGGCCGCCTTGTTCATGGCCCATATGTTGTCGATCGCATCGTTCACATCCAGTGACCATAGACAGCAAAGACTGTCATCTAAATGTGAACAATCGACCTTAGGTTTCATTTTTGAGCGCTGGAGCCGGGACTTGCAAGGCAGCAGGAATTTCGTTCCATGGCGCGAAGTCCCACAATTGGTCGATGGTCAGATGACGCGCACAAAACCAAACATACTGCTGATCACTTGCGACCAATGGCGTGGCGACTGCCTGTCGGCCGCCGGACACCCCGTGGTGCGTACGCCACACAGCGATGCGCTTGCAGCGGAGGGCGTCCTGTTCCGCAGGCATTTTGGCGGGGCAGCCCCCTGCTCGCCGGCGAGGGCCTGCCTCTATACGGGCCTCTACCAGATGAACAACCGCGTCTGCCGGAACGGCAGCCCGCTCGACCGGCGTCACGGCAACATCGCGCTTGCCGCCCGCACTCTGGGGTACGATCCAACCCTGTTCGGCTATACCGACGTCTCGCCCGATCCTCGCTATCTAGCTCCCGGCGACCCGCTGCTGCTGAGCTATGAGGGCGTGCTGCCCGGGTTCACCGTGCGCCAGGCGCTGCCCGAGCACCAGAAGCAATGGCTGTCCTGGCTGGCCGCGCGCGGCATCGACTCCTCCGCCGGCCATCCCGACATCCACCGGCCGGCACAGGGTGTCGGCAAGACGGTGACCAACGCGCCGCCCGTCTATTCGGCCGAGGAAACGCCGACCGCCTTTCTGGCCGGGGAATTCATGCGCTGGCTCGGCGAACAGGAGGCGGACCGTGGCTGGTTCGCGCACCTCTCCTTCATCAGCCCGCACCCACCCTTCATCGTGCCGGAGCCATACAACACGCTCTACGACCCGGCCGGAGGGCCGGACTTCCGGCGCGCCGAGCACTGGCACCGGGAAGCCGCCGCGCATCCCTATCTCGACTACGCTATCGGCAGGCAGAAGCGGGGGAAATTCCTGCCGGGCATGAAGGGCAAGGTCAGCAACTTCAGCCGCGAGGACTTCCGGGCCATACGCGCGCTCTACTACGGCATGATTTCGGAGACCGACGCCCAGTTGGGCCGCATCTGGGAGGCGCTCAGGAAAGCCGGCGCTTGGAATGACACGATCATCGTGCTGACGTCCGATCATGCCGAGATGATGGGCGATCATTTCATGCTCGGCAAAGGCGGCTTCTTCGACCAGAGTTTTCACATACCGCTGATCGTTCGCGATCCCCGCCTGCGCAAGACCGCAGGGTCGGTGGTCGACAAATTCACGGAAGCCGTCGACGTGATGCCGACGCTTCTGGATTTGCTGGGAACTACCCTACCGGCCCACCTCGACGGCCGGTCGCTGGCGCCTTTTCTTCGCGGCAAGGAACCCTCCGCTTGGCGGGACGCCGCTCATTGGGAGTTCGACTTCCGCTCGATCGAAAAGGGCTCGGCGGAGCGCCACTTCGGACTAACGCCGCAGCAGTGCAATCTCTCGGTGATCCGCGGCGACAGATGGAAATACGTTCACTTCGGCGGAGGACTACCGCCGCTGCTCTTCGACATGGAGTCAGACCCGGGTGAGTTGCGCAATCTCGCCGCCGATCCAGCTTTCCTGTCGATCCGGGTTGAATACGCCGAGCGTCTGCTCGAATGGCGGGCCGAACATCTCGACCAGTCCCTCGCGCTTTCCGCATTGACCGAAAAGGGTGTAGTCGGAAGCCCGGCGGCGCTGCCGGGGCGATGACGAAAAAAAGCTCGCGCCTGGCGGCGCGGGCTTTCTCGATTGCTCAGTCGCGTGATTACTGGGTAGTCATCACACGCTGCATGTCACGCTTCTCGGCATACGAAGCCTTGTCATAGGCAGCAGCCGCGTCGAGTTGTTCCTTGGTGAAGGTCGTATACAGGTACTTGTTGCCGTCATTGTCGGTCATGAATACAAGGTTGTCGCTACCGATCGCTACCTCTTTTTCGCCCATGCCGAGGAAGCCGCCGACATCGACGAGGTAGGCGTCGACCTTGCCGTCGGACGACAGCAGAATGTCGCCGATTTCACCGACATTCGCATCGTTGGCGCCGTAAACGGTGGTGCCGACCAGATCCTCAGCCCGTATTTCGGTCGCGGGCATTTCCTTCAGCGTCGACTTGTCGATCGCCGCAGTGGTCGTCGTGTCGGTTGGGGCTGTCGCCGCCGGAGCTGCCGGATCGGCAGGAGCCGTCACAGCCGGGTCGATGGCAGCGGCGGTCCGCATCGGTTCGTAGGCGTTGCGATCGAACGCGGCCTGCTGCTCAAGCTGCTCCTTGGTGGTCGGAGCGACCAACCAGCGATCGCCATCGCGCTCCGCCCAATCGAGCTGTGCGAAGTCAAGGGCGACGTACTTTTCGCCGATGCCGAGGAAACCGCCGACGCCGATAACCACGGCTTCGATTTTGCCGTCGGCGCCGATCACGATGTCATTGACATCGCCGATGTTCTGCGCGTCGTCACCGACGCCGTTGTAGACGGTTTCGCCGATAATCTGGGTCGCGAGGTGGCCGTCGGCCTTGACGACTGGAGCGGCTTCCTGGACCGCCGGATCGGCAGGCGCGGGAGCCGTTGTGGTGGCATCCTGAGCGAACGCGCCGGTGGCGATGAGGGACGCTAGGGCGGTGGTAGCCAGTAGATTGCGGATCATGTTAAGATCTCCTTGTGCGTGATCTCGGGAACGATTTCATGTCTCTGTCGCGCCGGCCTTGCTCTTCGCTGGGGAGGGCCGGCGAGACGTCACATGATCACAACGTCTCTTTTTCGATTCCGTTCCGAAATTCGTCCTCGAAGTTCGAAGTCGGGCGCCGATCAAATAACGCTTTGATTTCCGTTATTTAGACGCCGCTTAAACGCGCATTCCGCACATTGGGGCTGGGCGCGTGCACACCGCGATATTTATTGCGCGGCGTTGGGGCTCCCGATGGCGCCCGGTTGCGTGTCGCTTCGAGAATCGATTGCTTCGCCGTAAAGTTCCAGCGCGAACTAGGCAACGCCCACCAGTGATAGACCTATCACCAGCACAAGCCTGACGCGCGTGCCCGACCTACCCTGTTTCGCCCTGTTACCTGAAATTTGTTCGATCATGTGACTTCCCTTCGATGCCTTGGCGCCTGCCGTGCCAATGCATCGAGGACCCGCGGGTTCCGCTGGCTAACGGGAAATTCGAGCCGGGCTATTCGTCGGGTTCGCCCGGACCGGCTTTCGGGCCGGTGTTCTCGCGATAGATCGCATAGCCTACAACGGCGAGAGCCGGAACGATCAGCGCGGCGAGGCCGGCCTTGCCGCGCACGAGTCCCGGCAATACGGCGAGAGCGGCTGCGATGCCGACCGCCGTCATGTCGGACTTGCGCCGTTTGGTCGCTCGCCTTGCCCGAACGCCCGCCGTCACACTATGGATCATGAGGATGGTGATCGACAGCATCAGGAAGCCTCCGCCGATCCAGAGAGCGGCCCCGACCGGTCCGGACCAGCGCGCGAGCCAGATATAGAAAGCCCCGAGCAGAAAGCCGAGGCCGCAAAGAGCGGCCAGTCCCGCGAGAACATAGCAGATCGCCGTGAACCGCGCCCGCCTAACGGCAAGAGCCGTCTCGCCGGACGCCAGGTTTGCGATCAGCGAGGCCAGCATCAATTAGCGCCGCGCAATCAAAGCAAACAGGAAACCGACACCCATGGCGATCCCGAGGGATGTCAAAGGCTTTTCGCGGACCGAGGCCAGCAACTGTTCCTCGATGGCCACGGCGCCAGCCCGCAATTCTTCAAGCTTGGCTTCGCCCTGAGCCTTCAACTGATCGGCGCCAAAGGCGGCCGCGCGGCGGGCCGTTCCGTAACCGTGTTCGCCCGTCTGCTGCATCTGCTTCACCAGCTTCTCAAGATCGGCCTTGAGCTGCTTGATATCGGCCTCGAGATCCGAGATGTCCTTCGCTCCGGTCTTGCCGGGTGTCGCCGTTGCCATGGATTTCGCTCCTTGCTGCATGCAACCCTCAACGCCGCTTCCATGCGGAGGTTCCGCCGGGAGCAGGCGAATGTCAAAGGGCGTTTTGACCTTTGCCCGCTCCAGCGCCGGCCAATCGCGAAGGTGCCGTCGGGCAACACCAACGTCAACATGAAGGGTCTCTTGGCATGTCATTTTTTAATGACATTTCCGCTGATTGCCTCCATGGAGTCTCGAATTCTCTGGAGAACCGCTGTTGTCCGGCATTCTTGACGGCTTGAAGATACTGGTGCTTGAGGATGAGTTGCTCATCGCAATGGATGTGGAACAGCTATGCCTGGATCATGGAGCGTCAGGGGTGATCGTTGCAAGGAGAGTCGACGAGACCCCGTATGTCGATGATTTTCATGCAGCCGTCGTCGACGTGCTTCTTGACGGAGTTTCAACTCTTGACTTCGCCGATAGGCTTCGTGAAGCCGGCAAACCTTTCATTTTCGCGTCTGGCTACACCGAAAACGCAGAGCTCGCCAAGCGCTTCCCGGGCGTGGCCATGGTGGGAAAGCCATACTCGGGCAACGATCTGATCGAAGCCGTTGCCGAGGCATGCGGGCGCGTCCTCGCGTCACGCAGCACTTGAACCCATAACCTGCGACGAAATGGCGTCAGGTCTGAATTCCGCCTCACCGGATATCTTCAGTATGTCCTGCAGCCTCGTCCGCGCGCGACTGACGCGGCTCTTGATGGTGCCGACGGCGCAATGGCAGATCTCGGCGGCCTCCTCATAAGAAAAGCCGGACGCGCCGATCAGGATGATCGCTTCGCGCTGATCTTCGGGCAACCGCTCCAGAGCGGCCCCGAAGTCCTTCAGGTCCATCTGGCCGTGCTGGCTGGGATGAACCGCCAGTCGCGCCGTCATGATGCCATCGGAATCCTGCACCTCGCGGCCGCGCTTGCGCATCTGCGAATAGAATTCGTTGCGCAGGATGGTGAACAACCAGGCTTTCAAGTTGGTGCCGGGCTGGAAGCTCTCATGCTTGTCCCATGCCTTGACGAACGTCTCCTGGACCAGATCGTCCGCCTTGTCGGCATTCTGGGACAGTGACACGCCAAACGCCCTCAGGCTGGGAATAGCCGCGAGCAGGTCAGCCTTGAAGGCCGCGGAAACCGCCATGCCATCAATCCTTGTTCTGCGCGGGTTCGGCGTCTTCCAGTTGCGACAGCAAAGCCGCGAACCTGTCCGGGACCTCGTCCGACACAAGATCGTCGTAATACTGCTTGAGCTTGCGGCCGATCTCGGAGTTTGCGCCTAGAGGGTCGTCCTGCCTGCGCCGAACGGGAGACCCTGGCACCATATCTTTTTTGGTCATTTGGTTTTGCTGCCCTAATTCTCCCGGTTTTGGCGCACTCTCAATCGACGCCTAGCCGGCCCCCATTTTGGTTACCCTGGCGCGCTCAACGCGGGTTTCGCTTTTTGGTTCCAGCCCGATGACGATTTTTTGGAACCATCGTCCCCCAGCCGCGTTGTTCGTCTCGGGTTTTCAATGCAATCACCGATCCAAACACCTATACGTCATCTGAGGGAGACGGACTAAATGAGCCTTTCCGCAACGATTGCGCCGCACCTGCCATTTTTACGAAGGTTTTCTCGAGCTGTGTCAGGTTCGCAGCATAGCGGCGACGCACTGGTTGCAGCCATGCTCGAAGCGATTATCGCCGATACTAGCATTTTCCCGACCGCCTCGTCGGATCGCATCGCGCTCTACAAGCTCTATGCAGGTCTGTTTACATCCGTATCGATCCGCGTGCCGCAGGAGAAGGCGCCGACCGCATGGGAACAGCGGGCCGCGGCCAATCTTGGCGCCTTGGCTCCACTGCCGCGCCAGGCGTTCCTTCTGATTGCCGTCGAAGGTTTTTCGCACGAGCAGGCTGCCGAAATCCTCCAAAAGAGCGAGGATGAATTTGCCACTCTGCTGACCGAGGCGAGCAACGAGATTTCGCGGCAGGTCGCCACCGACATCCTTATCATCGAAGACGAACCACTCATCGCCATGGACATCGAGCAGATGGTCGAAAGTCTGGGCCACAGGGTGGTGGGGACGGCGCGCACGCATACGGAGGCGACGACCCTCTTCAACAGTTCGCGCCCCAGGATGATCCTGGCCGACATACAGCTGGCCGATGGCAGCTCGGGTATCGACGCCGTCAACGAAATTCTGAGTTCCGCGTCCGTGCCGGTCATCTTCATCACCGCTTTCCCGGAGCGTTTGCTAACAGGTGAGCGGCCGGAGCCGGCGTTCCTCGTGACCAAGCCGTTCAACCCGGACATGGTCAAGGCGCTGATCAGCCAGGCTCTGTTCTTCGACCGCCATGCCAAGGTTGCGGCCTGATCGCTGACCAACGGCAAAAAAGGGCGGTCGCCATCAAGGCGGCCCCATTCTGCTTGGAGGATGCGGAACAAACCGTCTGCCGTGTCGTTTTGGAGACAGGCAATTCAAGGAGTCTGACAATGTTGTATTGGGCGCTTGTGTTTCTAGTCGTCGCGATCATCGCCGGCGCGCTCGGCTTTGGCGGGATCGCCGGCACCTCGGCGGGCATCGCGCAGATCATCTTCTTCATCTTCCTCGCCTTCCTTGTGATTTCGCTTCTGGCCGGTCTTTTCCGTCGCGCATGATGGCTTGAGGCATCGAACGCCGGGAGCCGCATCCCTCGATCGGCTTTCGGTAGCCGCCGGGCAAATATGGTTGCGTCATCGACGGAAGATCGCGAAAAAGACTATCTTGGGCAAGAATGATTTCGAGCGCGCAAAAACCGCCATTGCGTGCTAGTTGACGGGCGGGACGACAAAACTAGGAGCCTCATATGAGAAAGACTATTCTTGCAGTCGCGGCCATGATGGCTTTGGCAGGCTGCACGACCGCCGAAAACGACGCCGCTCTCGGCGGCGCGGCCGGCGCGGTGATTGGCGGCCTTGCAACTGGCGATGCCGGTGGCGCGATAATCGGCGGTGTCGTAGGCGCAGCGTCCGGCGTGTTGATAGGCAAGGCGACGCGCGATGGATGGTGCCGCTACCGCGACAACCGCGGGCGCATCTATGAGGCACGCTGCCGCTAAGCAGCCCTCGGCGGCCATCCGCCGTCCAATGGTGAATGGCTATTCCGGCCTAGCGGCCGGAGTGGCTTTTTGTTGCCCGGACTGTTCTTCGAAGGAATTTCGATGTGGATGCGCAAGCTCCGGGAGCAAGCCTTCCGGGGGGTGTAGCCGCGCCGAACCTGCCCCGCCTCAATGGCGGTGCTTCTTCAATTGCCAACCCTGGTCTCTTTATCGACCCTTATCGGCACTGGATCGCATAGATTCAATGCAGATATGGTGGGCAGCTTCGTCAGGCGGCGAGCATCCCGGCGCCGGGGCCAGGCACCGCTCCCGGCGGGCATTTCCCTAGGATGATCATGCCGAGCACTTCGTCGGGTGTAACGTCGCTGGTTCTCGCCGTACCCACGACCTGACCGTTCTTCATCACGCAGACGCGGTCGGCGAGATCGAAGACGTCATGGATGTCGTGGCTGATGAGGAAGATGCCGATGCCCTCGGCCTTCAACTGCTTGACCAGCTCGCCGACCTGCGCGGTTTCCTGCGGCCCGAGCGCCGCCGTCGGTTCGTCCATGATCAGGACGCGGGCGTTGAAATGGATGGCGCGCGCAATCGCCACCGACTGTCGCTGGCCGCCGGACAGTTTCGAAACAGGTTCCTTGAAGCGGCGGAAATTGGGATTGAGCCTGTGCATCACCTTGCGGCATTCGGCCTCCATGGCAACGTCATCCAACGTGCCATACGCTGTCTTGAGTTCGCGACCGAGATAGAGGTTGGCCGCGGCGTCGACGTTGTCGGCGAGAGCCAGCGTCTGGTAGATCGTCTCGATGCCGTATTTCTTGGCGTCGCGCGGGTTGTTGATGTCGGCCTTCTCGCCGGCGATGTAGATATCGCCGTGGTCGCGCTTGTAGGCGCCGGACAGGATCTTGATCAGAGTCGATTTGCCCGCCCCGTTGTGGCCGAGCAGACCGACGACCTCGCCCGGGAACAGGTCGATGGAGGCGCGATCGACAGCACGAATGCCGCCAAAGGCGATGGAGATGTCGCGCATTTCAATGAGCGGTGTCACCATGATCCTGAACCTTATCTCACGCGGCGGGAATAGAGCTGGTCAAGGTAGACTGCCAGGACGAGCACGGAGCCGACAACGATGTTCTGGAAGGCTGCCGGAAGATTCAACAGCGACATTCCGGAGATGATGGACTGCATCAGCAGAGCACCTAGCATCGCGCCGTAGATCGTGCCGACACCACCCGCAAGCGATGTGCCGCCTATGACGGTGGCGGCAATGACGTAGAGTTCGTTCAACGCGCCCAGCGCATTGGTTGCCGCATTGAGACGCGCCGACGACACGACCGCCGAGATGCCGACCAGAACGCCCATCAAGGCGAAGACTTTCAACGTCAGCCACTTGGTGTTGACGCCGGCCAGTTCGGCGGCTTCGGGATTGCCGCCCGTTGCATAGACATAGCGGCCAAACTGGGTGCGTGTAGCCAGGAAAGTCATGGCGACGCCGACAAAGAGCGCGATCAGCACCGGTACGGAATAGCCGGTGTAGTAGATGAGGCCTTCGGTGCAACGCACGACCTGGTCGCCGGCCGTGCAGACGGCATTTCCGTCCTTGTTTTCCACGCCCGGCGGGATGACGACGCCATTGGCCTTGGCGTAGTTCTCGATGAGCTTGAACGGCCAGGGGTAAGAATTCATGACATTGGTGACACCCAGCACGATGCCGCTACCCAGTGCCGCCAGGAATATCTCCGCCCAGACGGGACGCAATGGAAACTTGAATCGCTGGCGCTGGCGGCGGCCGTTGTAGATTGCAAAGATGATTGCGCAACAGACGACGACCGCAATCGTCCAGCTCCAGAACGGCCCGAGCCAGCTCAAGGGAATGCCACCGCCGAAGATCTCGTATGTCTTGTCCATGGGCGCGACGGTTTCGCCCTTGGCCATATAGAACGCCATTCCGCTGTAGGCCAGAAGTCCACCGAGCGTGACGATGAAAGCCGGGATCTTGAGGTAGGCCGTCAGCCAGCCGTTCAATGCACCAACCATCATGCCGACGGCGATCATGAACACGACGGCGATCGGCCAGATGGCGGGGTGGCCAACGCCGAGAATAGGCACCAGTTCAAAAACCTGGAGCACGGCGCCGGCGACGGCCACGAGACTCAACATGGAGCCAATGGACAGGTCGAGCTGGCGCATGACGATCAGCAGCACCATGCCCGTGGACATGATGGCGATCGAGGAGGTTTGCACGAGCAGCGTCCACAGATTGCGCGGCGTCAGGAACGAGCCGCCCAGAAGGCCGCCGAAATTGCCGCGCATGATGCCACTGGCAATGTCGAAGGCTGCCCAGATCAGCAGCAGGGCAGCCACCATGCCAAGCAGACGCTCGTTGATCTCCGTGGCGCGGAAGAACCGCTTTATCGCCCCTTCGTTTTCAAGGGCGGGTCCCTGATTGTTGTTTGGCAGGTTGGACACGTTGCCTCCCCATGTGGCCGCTGCGATTGGCAACGTGCATTGGAAAACGGAAAGCAGTCAAGGAATGATCGATAGCCGCCCAAGTATCACCCCGGCAAAGGCAAGACCTCCGCCGTGGATAGACGGGTACGACCTGCCCAAGCCCCTGGCTTCGCCTGCCGTGACGGTCAAGTGGCGGCCGAAGCCCACTGCGTGAAACGACTGCGCCACCTTATTCAAGGTGGCGCAGCTTGGGTCGCTACATCGTCAAGCGATCAGCAACCCGGCACTGCACCAGCAGCCACGCCTGCGCAGGCCTGTTCCTTGGTGATGTGGCCAGCGTCGATGGCGACATTGATGTTGGCCTTTGTGATCGGGGTCGGGTTGAGGAGAATGGAGTTCATCTCAACGCCGTTCTTGCCACCGCTGAACTTTCCAACGCCAGCGATCTGGTCAATGGCGGTGCCCTCGGCGAGTGCATTGGCTGCTTCAGCAGCAACCTTGCCGAGGTCCTTGGAGTTCTTCCAGACCGAGACGGTCTGCGAGCCGAGAGCCACGCGGTTGATCGCAGCCAAGTCACCATCCTGGCCACCAACCGGAATGCCGGCCATGCCCTGGGCAGTCAGCGCAGCGACGACGCCCGAAGCCATGCCGTCGTTCTGCGAGAGAACGGCGTCAACCTTGTTGCCGGTCGAGGTCAGGCACTGCTCCATGTTCTTCTGGGCATTGTCCGGCTTCCAGCCGTCGGTGAAGGTCTCGCAGACGTTCTTGATCTTGCCCGAGTCGAGACCGGCCTTCAGAACTTCCATCATGCCCTGGAACAGGAAGGTCGCGTTCGGATCGCCCTTGTCGCCCTTGATGAAGGCATAGTTGCCTTCCGGCTTCACCTTCTGGACTTCATCGGCGATGATACGGCCCACGCCGACGTTGTCGAAGGTGATGTAGAGCGCATTCGGGTCTTCGAACTGCACGTCATAGGCAATCGACTTGATCCCCGCATCGCTCAGCGCCTTGATCGACGGCAGGATCGCGTCGCTGTCGAATGCAACGACCAAAACGACGTCCGGCTTCTGCGAGATCAGGCCCTCGATGTCGGCAGCCTGCTTCTGGGCAGAACCCTGCGCGTCGGTCGAGATATACTTGTTGCCGGCAGCTTCCACGACAGCCTTGATGGCCTCTTCGTCGGTCTTCCAGCGCTCTTCCTGGAAGGTCTTCCAGGAGACGGCGATCGTCTTGTCCTTGGCCGAAGCGACGCCGGCAAACGCCAGCGACATGGCTACACCCGCCGCAAAAGCGGCCGCAAATTTCATCATGACTTTCCTCCCATGCGCAGCTATGCGCGACAAACTCCGGCCTTCACGCCGAGCGAGACTTTTTTCGAGTCTCGAAAAAATACTGGCTGAATGCCCACTTTCTGTCAATATCGATTTCGGAGGTTCCGGTCCAGCGTTCGGGTCGGAAGAAACTGCGCTTGGCAAGCTGGCTGCAAGTCTGCTTTGTCGGGCAGCCCCTGCCGCCGAGGGCGGTGGGACCTGGAGGAGGCGTCTGATTATGTCGGCAGGGATCCGCCACGACGACCTGCGGCGGCGAAATCGCGCCCTGGTCATCGCAGCCATACGCCGCTCCGGGATGCCGTCCCGCACGGAGATTGCGTCGACGACAGGTCTCAGCCACTCGACGATATCGGCGATCTCGTCCGACTTGATTGCCGAGGGCATGCTTGCCGAGACGAAAGGCGGCGAGCACGCGAGGGCGCGCCGCGGACGCCCTCAGGTGGCGCTGGCGCTCAACCCGGAGGCCGCGACCGTCATTGTCGCCGTGTTGTCGCTGAACGACCTTTCGGCCGCGATCATCGACTATTCCGGCGGTGTCGTCGCGGAGGAGCAACGCGCACTCTTTACTGCGACCATGCCAAGAGACGAGCTTGTCGCCCAGTGCACGGCCATGCTGCAAAGGCTGATGTCAAGCGTGTCGCCCGCCGCTCGAAAGCCGCTTCGCATTGTGCTCGCGGTTCAGGGCACCACGGACGCCTCCGCCCGCGAAATGCTCTGGTCGCCGATCACGCCGCATCGGGACATCGCCTTCGCCGACGTCCTGGAGCGCGAACTCGCAATCCCGACAACCGTCGAGAACGACTGCAACATGATGGCGATCGCCCTGCGCTGGCGCGAACCCGCACGCTACCGCGACAACTTCTTCGCCATTCTGCTGTCACATGGCATCGGCATGGGCCTGGTGCTGAAGGGCGAACTCTTTACCGGGACGCAGTCATCGGGCGGCGAGTTCGGTCACATGATCCACCGGCCGGGCGGCGCGCTCTGCCGCTGCGGCCGCCGGGGTTGCGTCGAAGCCTATGCCGGCGACTACGCGATCTGGCGAAATGCAAAGCTGAAGAGCGAGGATTCCGCGCCTGAGGACGGGATCACCAACGCCGACATGCAGGCGCTAGCAGGGCGCGCCCGGGAAGCCGACGGTCCGGAACGCGAGGCCTACCGCAAGGCCGGCACCGCGATCGGCTATGGCATCGGCAGCCTGTTCACGCTGATCGACCCCGGCCCGGTTGCCTTCGTGGGCGGTGGCGCGGCCGCTTTCGACCTACTCGAACCCGCGCTGCGCGCGGCGCTGGCGCAAACCGCCGGCGGCCAGCATTCTGATGCCATCTCCTTCGACACGATCGAAGGCGAACTGCCGCTCATCCGGCAAGGCTGCGCCATGCGGGCGCTGGTCTTCGTCGACCAGGAAATCTTCGCGGCAGGGCAACACGCCGCCGACGCCGTGGCGTGAAACTGCCCTTTATGCCGGATCGAAGAGGACCGGGGCCGCATCGCGCTTCAGGACATAGAAGCGACCCGCTTCCAACGGCTGCCATTCGCCAACGGCGCCGTCGGGCCAAGTGACCCTGACCTCCGCCGACGAAACATCGCCAAGGCCGAAATGCCACCAGCCCGTGTGCCCGCCCGCATGGCCGCCGCCAACCGTGATCTCGCGGCGCATGACAGGCATGCCCTCGCAGCGGATCTCGATCCACGAAGCCACGGCGTCGCGGTTCGGCGCCGGCTGTTCAAGCTTCAACTCGATCCAGTGGCCGGCATTGGCGCTAGCGTTGCGCCAGATCTGCGCCGGTGAATTGCGGTTGACCACCACCATGTCGATCAGCCCATCGAGGTTGAAGTCTGCGAGCGCCGCGCCCCTCGCCTGCTCGACGCTGGCGACGCCGGCCTTGTCGCCGGCTTCCGTAAACTTGCCGTCCGGCAACTGCAGCAGCAAATTGTTGGGGTCCTTCATAGCGAAATCGGGCATGTCCCATACGTTGCCCTTGGCGATGAACAGATCGACGAGCCCGTCATTGTTCATGTCCTCGAACTGCGTATGCCAGGCGGTGCTGGGCTTCAGGTCATCGCCCGTGTAGGGCCGGTGCGCCGTGACGCCCATGGGAAAGGCAACGTCCGCATAGGAAGGCTTGGGCGAGGTGCCGTCCGCGGGAACTACCGCCAGCGTCTGCAGCTTGTTGTCGGCCATGCTGGTCAGGAAATAGTCCGGATAGCCGTCGAAGTTCAGGTCATAGCTGGCGATGCCCATGCCCCAGATGCGAAGGTTCTTCCATCCTTCCTCGGCCGTGTAGAGCATCGGATCCTTGCCCGGCTCGATCTTCCACAACTGCTCCTGGCCGCCCTCGTAATATTCACGGTCGTTGGAGACGCGCAGGCTCGGCGTGCCTGACCTGTTCCAGTCGGTGAACAGCATGGACAAGGGGCAGAAGGATGGCTTCAGCGCGATGGGAGCGGCGAACTTGCTTGCGCCGGCCCCGGGGCGCAGCAGCCAGTTGTCGGTGCATGAGCCCCAGGGCGAGATCTCCTCGCTGCGGTCGACATAGCTGCCGACGGCGATCGTCGGCCAGCCGGCGCCCTTCTCCCAGGTGGCGGCAAGAGAGGTCCACCAGGAATCGCCGCCCGCAAAACCCCAGGCGTCGTTGGCGCGCGCAAATCTGCAGCCGCCGAGGCCGCGCATGGCGACGTTCTCGCCGACGCGCAGCAACACGATATCCATGATGCCGTCACTGTCGACATCCAGCGGATATGCGCCGCTTACCTTGTCCAGTTCGAGACCGCTCTGCTCGGCCACGAACTTGAGCGCTCCGCCATGCGTACTGGCATTGCGGTAGAATTTCGCCGGCTCCTCGCCGCCAGCAAGCAACAGCTCCGGGTAGCCGTCGTCATTGCAGTCGAAGGACGCCGCACCGCCGCCGACCATGTACTCCCATTCGCCCTTGTAGACGCTGTCTATGCCGGCGCTGGCCGTCTCCTCGACAAAGGTCGGGATGGCTGGCGCCGCGACTGCCGGCACAACCTCCTCGGCATGCCCGGTGGCAAGTCCAGTGCAGCCAAGCGCGACGGCCAATCCGAAAGACACGCGGCGCATGGTCATTTCCTCGTCTTGAGTGCGTTGGCATATTGGCCGATGCACCGCCCCTGTGCGAGGCCGTCAACGATTGCCGAGCGGAAGTGGATGCCGCCATAAAGCCGGGAAATGCCAGCCTCCTCGGCTGCTTCGTGGAAGCTCTTGTACATGCGCGGGTTGCGTCCGTCAGGCGAGCCTGTCTTGTCCTCAAATGCATAGTTGTCGCCGAAGAACCCGGTCAGCACCGCGTCCATCGCGCCCGACACGGTGCTGTGGCCGCTTGGATATTCCGGGAAGGGCGGTGTGTTCAGGAGCGGGTCCCATTTGGGGTCGATGACCTGCTTGATGTAGGTGACCGGCCGGACGAGGTTGTACACATACTTGTCGTGCCAGCAGCCCACGAACGCGTCAGATAGCGCAACTCCCATGCGTGCCAGGAGATCGACGTTTTCGTCGAGCGGCAGGTTGGAGCGTTGCGCAATCTGAAGTGCTATCGAAATCCAGTGGCCAGGCGGCGTCATCGACAGCATCGGATCATCGGACCAGAAACGCGCGATATCCTTCTGCTCTGCCGTTGAATTCTTGGCGGTTTCATAGACTTCGACAGCTTCCATGTAGAATTTCGAGTTCGGCTCGACGCTGTAGGGTGGATTGCCTGGCGTCGCGCAGGCGGCGCCTGAAGGAGAGGCGAAGGTGCGATTGTTTCCCCAGTCGGGAAGCAGCGGGAACTGCTGCTGGCGTATCGGACTGGTCGGCACCCATTTGCCTTCGCCCTTCGGCAGGTCCAGCTTCTCCGGAAAGCCCATATTGGTGACGACAGCGCCGCCGTCGGCGAGCGACCAATCGTAGATCGCGCGCGCCATTGCCTTGCCGAAGGTCTCGCTCCGGACCACCACATCGGGGTCAACCCCTTCGACGGCGTTGGCGCGCCACTTCTTCTGCGCGGCCTTTATGGCGCGCTGACCGGTGGGTCCGGTATTGCCGAAATAATAGAGGACGGCGTCAGACATGGCCGCGGAAATGACGATAGTTTCGTCATACGCGCCTTCTTCACGGGGCGGGACGGATTTCAACCCGTGCAACTGGCCTGCCAGCGACACCAGATTGTCCGAACCGCCGACCGCGGCCTCGAACGCCGTGACGCCCAGATAGCCGAAGGAACGGCTTGCAACCGGCGGCGAATAGGTCGCGGTGTGGCGCACCAGTTCGTTCATCAAATAGTACCAGTCGCGCAGCATCTCCTGCGGCGTCGGGCGATCGGCCGCATGCGCGGGCAGCATGGCGCACCAGCACAGCATTGCGGCGCACACAGCCAGGACGCGGCCCGTCAGACGCATGAGATATCCTCCCTCAAGCGTCCAGTTTCTCTTTTTTTCGACGCTCGTAATAAGATGCACGGGAAGCGCACGCTCGGCAAGAGTTGCGCACGGCGGTCAGGTTTTCTCAAGGGGATTCAGTCTTCGCGGATAGCGTATCCGGCGCCGCGTATGGTGCGGATGACGTCCGGCATGCGGCCGGTGTTTACCGCCTTGCGCAGCCGTCCCACATGCACGTCGACGGTGCGTTCGTCGATGTAGATCGTTTCGCCCCAGACGTTGTCGAGCAACTGGCCGCGCGAGAAGACGCGTCCAGGATGGCGCATCATGAATTCGAGCAGCCTGAACTCGGTCGGCCCAAGCTTGATCTCGTTCTTCTTGCGGTAGACACGATGCGCCTCGCGGTCGAGCATGATGTCACCGACCTTGAGAACCGACGACAGCACCTCCGGCCTTGCGCGACGGAGCAACGCCTTCACGCGCGCCATGAATTCGGGCGTCGAGAACGGCTTTACAAGATAGTCGTCGGCGCCGGTGGAAAGACCCCTGACGCGGTCGCTCTCCTCGCCTCGCGCAGTCAGCATGATGATCGGCAGGCGCTGCGTCTCGGGACGCATCCTGAGGCGCCGGCAGAGCTCGATCCCGGACGTTCCCGGGATCATCCAGTCCAGCACGAGAAGGTCAGGCGCGTGTTCCTGCAGCCTGATTTCGGCCTCATCGCCACGCGTCACGACTTCCACCTGGTAGCCCTCGGCCTCCAGGTTGTAGCGCAGGAGGACGCCCAGCGGCTCCTCGTCCTCCACCACCATGATCCTCGGCGCGATCACCCTTCGATGTCTCCAGCCGTCCGTCTATTCCGCCATGACCGAAAGGGAGGTCTCGTCAAGTTTCGGGCGGTTTACCGGAAGTTGCTCGCCAGTCAGGACATAATGGGCGTTTTCGGCGATGTTGGTCACGTGGTCGCCGATGCGTTCCAGGTTCTTCGCGCAGAACAACAGATGGGTGCAGGCCGTGATGTTGCGCGGGTCTTCCATCATGTAGGTGAGCAGCTCGCGAAACACCGCCGTGTACTTCACGTCGATCTTCTCGTCGTCCATGCGCAGCGCGCGCAGGCCTTCGGCGTCGCGGGCCACGTAGCGTTCGGTCACGCCGTGCACCTGTTCGAGCACCATCGCAGACATGGCATCGATGCCATGCGACAGATTTCGCGGGGTTGCCCCGGCACCGACGGCGTTCACCCGCTTGGCGATGTTCTTGGCGAGGTCGCCAATGCGTTCCAGGTCACCCGCCATGCGGATCGATCCGACCACCGCGCGCAGATCCTGCGCCATCGGCTGGCGCTTGGCGATCAGAGTGATGGCGCTGTCGTCGAGTTCACGCTGACGCGCGTCCATGATCGTATCGTCGGAGATAACGCGCTGCGCCAGCGCATTGTCGGACGACAACAGGGCGCGGATCGAGGCTGCAACCATCGAAGCGGAGAGATCGCTCATGTCGCGGATGAGGCGCTGTATAGCATCGAGATCCTCGTCGAACGAGGTTACGGTGTGTTCGCCCATGGTCCGGGTCCTCGTGGTCTGTCGTAGGATCGGGTCAGCCGAAGCGGCCGGTGATGTAGTCTTGGGTGCGCTTGTCGTTGGGGCTGGTGAAGATCATGTCCGTCGGACCCTCTTCGACCAGCACGCCAAGATGGAAGAACGCCGTCCGCTGCGACACTCGCGCTGCTTGCTGCATGGAGTGCGTGACGATGACGATCGTATAGTTCTGCTTCAGTTCGTCGATCAGTTCCTCGACCTTGGCGGTCGCGATCGGATCGAGCGCCGAGCAGGGTTCGTCCATCAGGATGACCTCCGGCGACACCGCGATGGCGCGCGCGATACACAGGCGCTGCTGCTGACCGCCCGAAAGTCCGGTGCCGGACTCATGGAGGCGGTCCTTGACCTCGTTCCACAGCGCTGCCTTCTTCAGGCTTGCCTCGACGACATGGTCGAGCTCGGCCTTCGATTTTGTCAGGCCGTGGATGCGGGGACCGTATGCGACGTTCTCGTAGATCGACTTCGGGAACGGATTTGGCTTCTGGAAAACCATGCCGACGCGAGCGCGCAGTTCCACAACGTCGATTTTCGGATCGTAGATATTCTCGCCGTCTAGCGTAAGCTTGCCGCCGACCCGGCAGATGTCGATCGTGTCGTTCATCCGGTTGAGGCAGCGCAGGAAGGTCGATTTTCCGCAGCCCGACGGGCCGATCAGCGCCATCACCTGCTTTTCTGGTACGTCAAGGTTGACGTCGAACAGCGCCTGCTTCTCTCCGTAATGCACGGTGACCTTGTCGCCCTTCATCTTGACGGGCGGCTTGTTGGTCATCGGTGCCAGCTTTTGCTCGACGGCGGTGTCGGTCATCATGTTCATGTCCTTTACTCCGTTACCAGCGGCGCTCAAAGCGCTGCCGCAGGAAGATCGCGATTGCGTTCATCAGCATCAGGCATACAAGTAGAACCATGATCGCTGCGGAAGTGCGCGCTACGAAGCCCCTCTCCGGGCTGTCCGCCCAGATATAGATCTGGGTCGGCAATGTCGTGGCTGCATCAAGCATGCCGCCAGGCGCGCTGGTAATGAAGGCGTTCATTCCGATCAGAAGCAGGGGGGCGGTTTCACCGATCGCCTGGGCGAGGCTGATGATCGTGCCTGTCAGGATGGTCGGCATCGCCAAAGGCAGCATGTGATGGAAGATCGCCTCATGCTTGGAAGCGCCCACGCCCAGCGCAGCCTCGCGGATTGACGATGGAACCTGCTTAAGCGCGGCGCGTGTCACGATGATGATCGTGGGCAGGTTTATGAGCGCGATCACCATGCCGCCAACAAGTGGCACAGATCGCGGAAGTCCAAACCACCCGATGAACACCGCCAGGCCTAGAAGACCGAACACCACGGAGGGGACCGCCGCCAGATTGTTGATGTTGATTTCGATCAGGTCTGTCCAGCGGTTCTTTGGTGCGAATTCCTCAAGGTAGATGGCAGCGCCAATGCCCAGCGGGAAACTCAAGATGAAGCACACAAACACGACATAGAAAGTTCCGACCAAACCGCCGGCAAGACCGGCGAGTTCCGGAAACCGACTGTCGTTGTTAAAGAGAAGCCCCCAGTTGAACGGGTGCGAGACCACGCCTTTGGCGACAAGCTGGTCGTACAAGTCGATCTGAATGTCATTAACGCGCCGCTGGTCCTCGGGCAGAGCCCTGTCGAAAAGCCCCTTGGCCAACTGGTCGAGGGGGTCCGACATCGGAATGACGACCGTCACCGTTTGACCAATCATGGCCGGGTTTCTGATCACTGCGTCTCGGATCAGAAACTGGCCGTTGTTGGTGAACAGCGAGAAATAGTCCTTTTCCTCTGAACGACCGACGCCGGGCAAAAGCTTCCGATATGCGTCGCGCGAGATTGCCCGCCAATCGGCTTCCATCAAATTGTTCGGATCGAGATTGGCCTCCTTCAGATCGATTTCGACCCTGATCATGGTCTGGGTCAAGGCGCTCGAGGCGGTGTGGACAATCGTGGCCAGGAAAATCGCCAGAAACCCGAGCGCGAAAGCGATCGCGCCCATCCCGAAAAGCCGGAGACGGCTGTCGGCACCATAGCGCCTCTTCCTTCGAGCAGCCATCGTTCCAGACTTCCAGTCGACACGGTCGCCGGGCGCCGCGCCCGCCCCCTGATGAAGTGAGATGTCGGTCATCAGTACCTCTCCCGGTATTTGCGAACAGTATGGAGCGCGATCAGGTTGAGGCCGAGGGTGATCAGGAACAGCATCAGTCCGAGTGCGAACGCAGCGAGCGTCTTCGGATTGTCGAACTCGGTGTCGCCGGTGAGCAGCGCTACGATCTGAACGGTCACGGTGGTCACGGCGTCGAACGGATTCAAGGTCATCTTGGCGATCAGGCCGGCCGCCATCACCACGATCATGGTTTCGCCGATGGCTTTGCTGAACGCGAGTAGAACGCCACCGACAATCCCAGGGAGTGCAGCTGTAAGCAGAACTTTCGTGATGGTCTCTCCTCGCGTGGCTCCCAGCGCGTAGGAACCTTCGCGCATCGAGCGCGGGACCGCGGCGAGCGCGTCGTCCGATATCGAAGAAACAAAGGGTATGATCATGATGCCCATGACCGCTCCGGCGGCCAAAGCGCTGTTCGGAGAGGCTCCGATCCCAAGGCTTACGCCAAGGTCGCGAACGAGAGGCGCAACGGTGAGAACCGCAAAAAACCCGTATACGACAGTCGGGATACCCGCCAGGATTTCCAGGAGCGGCTTGGCGAAGCTGCGGAACCGCGGTGTCGCGTACTCCGTGAGGTAGATTGCGGAAAGCACACCGATCGGAACCGCTACCGCCATTGCCAGCGTTGCGATCACGACGGTCCCAAAGAGCACCGGGATCACGCCGAACGCTCCCTGCCCCGCGACCTGATCCGCTCGGATCGCGATCTGAGGTTCCCAGCGGAGCCCGAAGAAGAACTCCCAGAAGGGAACGAGCGCAAAGAACGCCGCCGCTTCATAGACAAGAGACACCACGATGCCCACGGTGGTCATCACCGCGATCGTCGAGGCAAGCAGCATGAACCAGGTGACCGAGCGCTCGACGCTGTGTCGCGCACGGAACCGGGAGGCAACGACCCGGAAGCCGAAGAAGGCGCCGAACACGGCGATCGACGCCGCCACAACGACCATCGCTGCCTGCGAAATGTACTGCAACTCCTTTAAGCGCTCCGCAGCGGCGATAACTCCCGGGCGAGGCGCGGTGAAAGTCCTGCCTTCCGCCGTTTGGCTTATCTCGCTCATGAGCAGGTTGCGCTGCGCGTCGCTCAGCGCTTCGATGCCGGGCACTTGGGACATAACGACCGTATCGACGATCGAACCGCTTACCAGACCCCAGACGAGCAGAAACATGAACGCCGGTATTCCCGTCCAGATCGCAGCGTTCAGTGCGTGATAGACCGGCCTGGAATGGACCTTGTCTCTTCCTTGAGCAGTTAGCCTGCCCGCCTTGAAATAAGACAGCGCAGCGACGATGAACGAAGCCACCGCCAGTAAGAGCAGTACAGTCGCAAACATGCCAGCCCCGCAAACTATCCACTTAAATGGAAGTCGACTTAAAATGGATCGCCGCCCGGGGACCGGGCGGCGACTGGTACGAGCAGCTTAGCTGCCGAACTTCTTGCCTTCGATAACCGCCTTCGTGACTTCGGCGCGCTTCTCATTGGAGAGCGGCGTCAGACCGCGTTCAGCCAGGTAACCGTCCGGGCCGAGAGCGGCATCGGACATGTACTCGACGATGAACTCCTTCATGCCGGGGATGACGTCGCGATGCGCGTTCTTGACGTAGATGTACAGCGGACGGGCGATCGGGTAGGAACCGTCGGCGATGGTGTCGAACGACGGCTCAACGCCGTTGATCTTGACGCCCTTCAGCTTGTCGCTGTTTTCGTAGAGGAACGAGTAGCCGAAGATGCCGACGGCATTCGGGTCGGACTCGAGGCGCTGAACGATCAGGTTGTCGTTCTCGCCGGCTTCGACGAACGGACCATCCTGGCGCATACGCGAGCAGACTTCGTTCCACTTGTCAGCGTCAGCCTTCTTGAGATCGGCCATGCCGGGCAGGTCCGAGCAACCGTCATGCATCGTCAGCTCGACGAAGGCGTCGCGGGTGCCGGACGTGGGCGGCGGACCGAAAGCGAGGATGTCGATGGCCGGGAGCGAGGCGTCGACTTCCGACCACTTCTTGTTGGGGTTGGCGACGAAGCCGCCCTTGCCGTCCGGAAGCTCGGCGGCGAGCGCCTTGAAGATCTGCTCCTCGGTGAGGTTCAACTCCGGTCCCTTGCGCGAATGGGCGATCGACAGGCCGTCATAGCCGATCAGAGCTTCCGTGATGTCGACCACGCCGTTGTCGGCGCACAGCTTGACCTCGGACTCCTTGATGGCGCGCGACGCGCCGGTGATGTCGGCAAAGTCGACGCCGACGCCGCCGCAGAACGCCTTGAACCCGCCGCCAGTGCCGGTGGACTCAAGAACCGGAGCCTGCTTGCCGGACTTGTTTCCGTACTCTTCGGAGACAGCTTGGGAGTAAGGGAAAACGGTCGACGAACCGACGATCATGATCTGGTCGCGCGCGGCGGCATAGCCTGCCGACACGGCGAGCGCGACGGCCGCAGCCGACGTGGTGAGGATTGCTTTTTTCATGGGGCCTGCTCCTGTTCGGAAAATTTCTGACGACGCTTTTCATCAGCGCCCGGGGAGCCATTAGCCTTCGAATATTACAGTTGCATGACACTTTGATGTCAGTCAGATAACGCTTGCGTTGTAAATTTGCCGGCTAATCGAGGTGATCCAAGATGCGCGATTCCGACTCCGTGAAGGGATGCTCAACGAATACAGCGATTTGATCGGTGCCCGCGGGGGTCACATCTGGCCGCGTCGCGAACAGCGGGTAGGAGCAGTTGCAGTGGAAAATTCAGGCTGCTGAAAAAATCGGACGGGAGGCGACGCCTGGGATCGAGTTTGTGGCCCGACCGGGTCTCGCCGAAACAGTGTCCCGTTGGGGAAATGACACTGTCTTACCTCGGCGGCCGCAACTCCCGTCCGTTGAACTGGACTGAATGCTTCATGGTTAATCCCGCCGCCCAAGATGGGGATATGGTGCGATCACACCATAGCGCTCGGGGCGTCAACCTGTGTTGCGACTCTTCTGCCCGGCCTGGGAAATCCAGCGCTCGACCTTGTCTATCAAGGCTTTGGGGCTGATCGGCTTGGACAGATAGTCGTCCATTCCGGCCGCAAGGCAGCGTTCCCGGTCGCCCTTGAGAGCATGTGCGGTCACGCCGATGATCGGGATATGACAGGCGGTGCCCTCTTCGGCACCGCGGATTGCGGCAGTCGCTTCCAGTCCGCTCATCTCGGGCATGGAGACGTCCATCAGGATGACGCGCGGGTTTATCTCGGCAAATGCCTTCAACGCCAGGCGACCGTTACCGACAATCTGGAAACTGTAGCCGGTTTCGCCCAATATCTGGGAGAAAACGAGCTGGTTCACCTCGTTGTCCTCGGCGACCAGGATGTCAACGCGATGGCTTCCGCAGCCCTCCACTGACCTCGTGCGCGGCTTCCGCGTCCACTCCGGGCTATGCGGCGTGGAGATGCCCGGCTGGACGATATCCAAGACCACATCATCGTGCGTGGCGCGACGCTTCTGGATCGCGGCCACGATCGTCTCGAGCAGGATGGAAGAGCGCGCAGGCTTGATCAGTTGCGCCTCGATCGCAAGTTCGCGGTAACTCGATCCATTTAGCGACTGGTCCACGGAAGTCAGCAGCACGATCGGCGTTTCGGCGACCCCCGGAGTGGCCCGCACGATGCGCGCCATTTCGCCGCCGGTCATGCCCGGCATCTGATAATCGAGCACGATGCACTCGACCGATATGCCCCGGTGGGCCGCGGCCAACAGGACCTGGAGTCCCTCCGTCCCGCTGCTGGCAGCGCAGGCGTCGAACGTCCAGGAGGCCATCTGTTCCGAAAGGATGGCCCGGTTCACCTCGTTATCGTCGACGATCAGGATGCGCGCGCCGGTCACGTCGGAAGGGGTGGCACGCTGAGGCGGCCTGCCGGCGCTGGGCAACGTTACCGTGAACCAGAAGGTGGAGCCCTTGCCCTCCTTGCTGTCGACCCCGATCTCGCCGTCCATCAGCGCGACGAGCCGCGAGGTGATGGCCAGTCCCAGACCTGTACCCTCGTGGCGGCGGGTCGACGAGGCGTCAACCTGGCTAAATTTCTCAAAAACTGACGCGAACTTGTCGGCGGGAATGCCGATTCCGGTATCGGTCACGGCGATGCGGATCTTCGTGCCGGTCTCCACCGGTTCGCCGCTCGCATCGACGAGCACATGGCCGGAGTCGGTGAACTTGACCGCATTGCCGATCAAGTTGGTGATGATCTGTCGCAGCCGGCCGACATCGCCGATGTAGCTCGGGGCGAGGCCGGGCTGGACACGAACGATCAGTTCGAGGTCCTTTTCCTTGGCGCGGGTGGAGACCAGCGTCGCGACGTCTTCTATCGCCTCGGCAAGCACGAACGGCGCTGGATCGAGCACCAGCTGTCCGGCGTCGATCTTGGAGAAGTCGAGAATATCGTTGATGATCGTCAGCAGCGCATTGCCCGACTTCACGATGATCTCGGTGAAGGTCCTCTGCTTGGGATCGAGGTCGGAACGCGCCAACAACTCGGCCATGCCGAGAACGCCGTTCATGGGCGTCCGGATTTCATGGCTCATATTGGCCAGGAACTCGGATTTCGCGCGGTCGGCCAGCACTGCACGGCGCTGCGCTTCCAGTAGTTCCTTCTCACGTTGCTTCTGCTCGGTGATGTCGATGGTGGAGCCCAACAGAAAGAGGGTGCCGTCGGAAGCGACCATCGAGCCCTTGCGCGCCATCTGGTAGCGCTGGCCGCCGTCGGGCTCCCTTGCGGTCTCTTCGATCTCCTGGCGCTCGCCGGTTCGAAGGATGGCGCGATCGCTTTCCATGAAGGCCAGGCCGTTTTCGCCCGACACCTCCACATCGGTCTTGCCGATCGCATCGTCGTAGGCAACGCCCGTGAGTTGCGTCCAGTACTTGTTGACATAGAAGAGGCGCAAATCCTCACGCTTGGCGTAGATCGCCACCGGCACGTTGTCGATCAGGCTACGGAATATCTCGTTCTGCCGCTGGCTTTCCTGCAGGCGTGCCTCGCGCGCCTTCAACTCGGTGATGTCGGTGCTTGAGCCGATAAGATGAACCGTGCCGTCACTGGCGATGAGACGGCTCTTCCTTGCGATGAGCTGGCGGATGCTGCCGTCGCGATGCGTCAGCGTCTCCTCTATCTCATTGGCGATGCCGCTGCCGAGAACGGCGCGGTCACGTTCCGCGAAGCCTTCTCCTTCGCCGGCGAAAAAGTCCCGATCGTTGTGACCGGAAGCTAGTTCCTTGGACACGCCGGTCAGTTCGGTCCATGCCTGGTTCACGAACTCGAAGCTGAGATCGTTCGATTTGACGTAGGCGGCGACCGGCAGTTCGTCGAGCACGTGCCGGTAGAGCTCGGTATTGCGCATGCTTCGGCGCAGCGCCCTCTCCCGCTCCTTCATCTCGGTGACATCGACCCGCACACCGATGAAAGTGCCGTCCGGCGCGCGGGTATCGATGACCTGATACCATCGACCGTCGGGGTTGAGCCGTTCGAACATGCTGTGGCCCAATTGATGGCCCGCCATGTAGGCGTCCATCCAGGCTTCGGAATCGGCGTCATACAGGCTGTCGACTTCGGCATCGCCGCTCGACCGGAAATAACCAAGCCCGCGACCGTGGGTGATCGCATCGCGGAATGTCTTCCCGGGCTTCCAAACCGCCTGCAGCCCCGGCAGCGAATCCTGCAGCTTTTTGTTGGCAAGGATGAACCGGTCGTCCCTGTCGTAGATCACGACGCCGGCGGGCAGCGATTCCAGCACATAGGCGAGGCGCCGGCGCGCCTCTTCCGCCCCGCTTTCGCGTTGTCGCATGTCGGTGGCATCGTAGACGAAGCCCGCGACATAGCGCCGGCTCGTCGAGTCGACACGATGCGCCTTGACGACGCGCGTGCGGTCGGCCGGTCCGTCGCCAGTTTCGGCCTCTACCTCGTAAGGCTGTCCGGTCTCGAGCAGCCGGTGCATCGGTGCCTCGAATTCGGCGACTTTCTCCGCCGGGAAAAAATCCGCGGCCGACCGGCCGATCATCACTTCGGGCGACGCACCACAGATATTGGCGAACGCTTCGTTGACGAAGACGAAGTTCAGGCTTTCGTCCTTGACGAAAATCGGGTCGCTGACCGAGTTCAGCACCGACTCGGCAAGCCGCGAACGCTCGAGCGCCGCCTCGAAAGGCGCGACAAGTGCGGTTGCGTTGCGGCCCGTGCCACGATAGCCGAGGAAAGCGCCGTCCGCGCCGAAACGCGGAAAACCCGAGATCGATACCCAGCGACAGTCCGCGCTGCCGGCCGTGAACTCGTAGACGAATTCCCGGAACGGCCTGCGTGCCTGCAGATCTGCAAGATGCGCCTCCGACGAGGCGCTGTAGCCCGTCTTCAGGAAGTCGAGGCGAAACCTGCCGAGCACTTTGTCGGCGCATACCCCGGTCGTCTTTTCGTAGCTCTCCGAAAGCCAGGAAAAGCGTAACTCCGCGTCGGTTTCCCAGATCCAGTCGGCGCCTGCCTGTGCGAGGTCCAGCATTTCGCTGCACGAAAACTCGCGCTGTCCACAGGGAGCCGATCCTCTCGCTCGCACGAACGACCTGTAGGCCACGCCGTCTGCGGCGTCTTGCCTTTCCGCCATATCTTCCACCCCGAGCTGACGCTGCCTTGCCTCGGCTTCTTGCAGGAGTCTGCGCGAGAAGCATTAAGGATTGGCTAACCATAATCTCGCATGCGGGCGGCCGCGCCGGATTCGCCAGTGCGCATCACTTGCTATAGAGATTCTGGTGCCGATTTCCGGCAGGTGGGCATAACATGCTGATCCGCTACGGGTACGAGATCACGCTGGCCTGCCAGCAGCCGACCGCCCTGGTGTGCCTGCTATCGGTCCACGAGGACCGCGCCGCCGACATCAGGGCGCCTGAAACGACCTTCACGAACCCCGACGTACAGGTATCGACCTACCGCGACATGTTCGGCAACCGATGCCGCCGGCTGGTGGCGCCCGCCGGCGACCTGACCATGTGGGGCGATGCCACCATCGAGGACGATGGCAAGCTGGACAGGGTATCGCCCGAAGCCCGCGAGATGCCGGTCCCGGAATTGCCTGACGAGACCCTTGTCTACCTGATGGGCAGCCGCTACTGTGAGACCGACCGCCTGAGCCAGATCGCCTGGGACCTGTTCGGCGCGGTGCCGCCGGGCTGGGGCCGGGTGCAGGCGATCTGCGACTTCGTCAACAATCATATCCGCTTTGACTACCAGCAGGCCCGGTCGACACGAACCGCATTCGACGCCTACAACGAACGCGTCGGCGTCTGCCGCGATTTCGCGCACCTTGCCGTCGCGTTCTGCCGCTGCCTCAATATTCCCGCGCGCTACGTCAACGGTCATCTCGGCGACATCGGTGTTCCGGTTGTCGATCCGATGGATTTCAGCGCCTGGATGGAGGTCTTTCTCGACGGCGAATGGCATACGTTCGATCCGCGCAACAATGTCCGCAGGATCGGCCGGATCGTGGTGGCCCGCGGTCGCGACGCTACCGACATACCGCTGGTCAACTCGTTCGGGCCGCACATCCTGAAAGGGTTTCGCGTCTGGACCTACGAGGTGCCTGCGGTCACGTAGCGGCCGCGTCGACATCGACCACGCCTGCGCCTCTGTAAACGTCCCACACGAAGCAATGCGTGTCGCCGCGCTACCTGCTGCCGCGCGCTGCAGCGGCGGTCACATCGATTCCTGTCCTCCCTGAAACAAATGAAACAATGAGGCTGGGGCGCAAGAGCATCCCGGAATCAGTGGTGCGCCATAACTGCCGCAGTCGTCGACGTGACGACCTCGCAAAAGCAAACCATTTCGAAGGAGAACCCGCATGACAACGCTTACCCTTGCCAAGCTTCTTGGCGCAGCCATGGTCCTTGGCATCACCTTGCCCGCCGCGAATGCCGGCCCCAGCTGCGAATCCGGCTTCACGACCGAGCACAAGAGCGCCTCGATCCTCAAGTGCAAGAAGACGGTCCGCATGGTGAACAAGGGCGTCGCCCTGACCCAGGCGCAAACCGCCCAATGCCAGACCGACTCTTACTGGAACTACGGTCCGGCCGTTACCGCCAAGCACGGCCCGGCCAACCGGTTCGTCACCGTGGGATATACCTGCGGGCACGTCGAAGGTTGACGTGCACGCTACAGTGGCGACCCGCATGTCTTGCGGACGCCGTTGCACCGCATGGCCCCCGGGCAGTGTTTCAGTTCAAGCTGAGACACGCCGGGGGTAGCGCTGTTCCGTCAGTACCTAGAGCTGATGAACCGCGCCCATGGCGCACTGGATCAGCAGCAAGGTGAGCTGTTTCGACTTACGGTCGGAAAGCTCGATCCGTCTCAAACGCTGCCAGACCGGAAAACTAATCATCGCCGTCACAACCTCGACCGTTCGTTTGGGCGGGTTCGAGGGTGCAAGCGCCTCCTCGACATAGGCGTGCACGCCCGCCTCAACAGCGTTCAGAAAATGGTCGAGCGCCGGGACAAGCTCGCGGTCCCGGCCGGCGAGAGCAAGTCTCGGTGCGCCGCGCCTGTAGAAAGCGTCGATTTCCTCAACCAGCTTTTTTAGTCGCTCAGTCAGGTTGCCCAGGCCCTCGAAGGCCGCGGCCGCATCCGGCGGGGTCGGAGGGCGCATCTCCTGCCAGACATGGCCGCCGCAGGCCTGTACCAGGTCGCCAAGCGTCGGAAAGTGCCTGTAAAGCGTCGCCTGCCCAAGCCCGGCGCGTCTGGCGATGTCGGAAAAGGTGGTCGGAGCCACGCCTTTCTCATTATGCAATTGCATCGTGGCCTGGAGGATGCGTTCGCGCGTCTGCTGCCATGCGTCGGCGCGCTTTCGCATCTTGTATTCACGCGGCATTCCGTATCCAATTTGACAGAATATATATTCCGTGAAATATATACCGCGCCAAACTCGTCGTGGCAAATCAATTCCATTGTGCCAGCAGGTCACGTGAACCGATCGCGGGTCTTGATGCACTCATGAAGCGAGCATCCCTGCCCGGCCGGCCAAGCGGGGCTGACAGCCCTGCGCGGGACGCCGCGGCCGGGATCGCGAGAGGCGCGGTTGAGCGGAAGCGTCACCGGGTCGGCCGATCGGCAAAC
>Ga0105046_10002678_pt1 | contig 28118 bp, 26 predicted proteins | sample MAT03_FD_78385 | JGI IMG/M metagenome (GOLD analysis project Ga0105046, IMG submission 78385) | Freshwater microbial communities from Lake Fryxell liftoff mats and glacier meltwater in Antarctica - MAT-03 (megahit assembly) | ecosystem: Environmental > Aquatic > Freshwater > Ice > Liftoff... | reverse complement strand
TGCTCTTTGTTTTTTGTTGAAGAAATGTAATGGCGGCTTCAATAACTTTTTCCGCCGGGATCTTTGATATGTCGTCTGTTGATCGGATACGTGTTCTCTCCACGTTTGAATTGAATTGTTCGGGGTCTAAAAAGGATTCGCTTGAATAAATGGTTTGAACATTATTTCGAAGCTCAAAGGGATACGGATTAAATCTGCCAAACATATTTCCATTTGAAACACAAATTGCCGAAGTATTTAATGCCGCAGCGAGATGGATGGAGCTGCTTTCATTGGAAATTACCAAACTTGCCTGATTTACCAGGTCTGCATATTGCATCAACGAAAGTTTACCGCACATATTTTGAATGTTTTCTTTCATTGTAAGCGTTAAAATTCGATCACCCAGTTCTTTATCGGCACCTGATCCGCAAATATAAAAAAAAGCTGATCGATAAGCAGAATTCAATTGAAGGATCACATCCACAAATTTTTCAATGGGCCAACGGCGGCTCAAATGCCCGGCACCGGGAGAAATTATGATAGAAATGTTGCTTTTTAGGGTGGTGTTCAGATCAATTTTCAGCCTGAAAGAATCTGGTGTTATTCCGGTTAGTTTTGAAATGAAATGGGCATTTCTGTAGAATTCAAAAGTTGAATGATCGGGTACTTCAATGAGTTCGGTATAAAGTTGATCTCCTTTTGACTTCTCACCCAATTTATAGTTGGTTTCATCGCCACTGCTGCCAATAAGTGAGAAAGCCTTAATACTAGAAAGAAAATGGTCAATATCCAGCATTCTGGAATGAACAGGATGTAATATAACAGTGAATCTCCTGAGTTTAAGTTTGGTCAGTAGTTTTAGTTGAGCAGAAGTGAACTCCGATTGATTCAACAGTATTTTCGGGTCGATCCAAATAAACTCATCTATTACTTCGTTATCGAGATTTTCTGCAAGTTCTTTCCATAAGCTGTTCCCCAGCAAGGTGATTTTATGCTCTCCAAAGCGCTTGCTCCTTTTTAATTCAGTTAACGCATTTCGAAAGAGTATATAATCACCAATAGCATCTAACTTGACTACAAGTAATTTTTTGCCTCTTGAAGGCAAAGAAAAACTTCGAAGAATTGCATGCGTTTCTTTCCTGAATCGAAATGCAATTCTACTTACAAATTGGTTGAAGTAGTTCCCGATACTTTTCAAATGTGTTTCGTTTTAATTCAAATAACCTGCTTTTTTCTGAAACTGAATTTTCTAGGCAATTATTAATTGTGGAAATCAGTTCTTCGGCGTTAACGTTTTTGACATAGAATGTAGGCAGTCCCAACAGATCCAGCATAAGCAACCGGGTATCGGTACACACCGAAATGGATGGAATTCCAAAACTTGCCATTGCAACCGATGCATGCATGCGGTTATTGATTCCGGCTTTGGCATTTTTGATACATTCCATATATTCTTCTATATTTTTAGGGAAATGTATTTTGATTTCAGGATTTAACGCTGCCGCCAGATCATATTCCTTTTGATTATGACAAATAAAACGAACTTCATGTTGCTGCCTGAGTGTTAAAATTACTTCTTTCATGGTGTTTTCCCACAATCTTGAATCAATGTGCTGATTCCAGTCGAAATGACCACCTGCGTGCATATAATTTATTAAAATATATTTTCCCGTTTCCGTATTTTTAAATTCAGAATTCACCAGAAAAGCACTACATGGAATCAGATGATTAGCAGTATCAGCTTCATTAAATAATTTATGAGCCAGTTTATCACGGGTAGTGGTCAAACTACAAAAGCTGCCAATTTCTTTGGCAAAAATTAATTCTCTTTCATCCAGAAATCCTTTTTGATTTTCCCACGGATAGCACGATCCGGCAGCCAGGTTTAAGACCGGAATTTGGTTATGAAGCTTACCTGCGGTTTCATACCAGAAAGGAATATTCCATTCACTGTTAAAACAGTTAGGCCATAAAACAGGAGCCCCACTTTGTATTATCAGATCTTGCTTTTTGAAAATATTGAATGAATGATTAAAATTGCTATAAAACAAATTTATAAATCTCTGTTTTCCTTTAAAAGATGGCAGGTTTAATATGGTTTGAAAAATGTTCTTTGGCGTTAATATCGATTCAGGATGATGTTTATTCACATACGTGAATTTTGTGACTTTGCCACGACGAAGAGAATTGATAACGTTTTCAATTCCAATCCGGATAAAATCGTCACCGATATTTGTATTAATAGTAGTTAGAATTCCCGTTTTCACCTTTTTTATGATATAAATACCTTGGTCTTTAACAAGGATGATGGCAGAATTTGATGTTTTACTAGTTATTAAGAGTCCTAAATATATTTTGAAATCAGATGTGTAAGCTCATATTTTTAGTAGTGAATTTAGTTTTCACTCTAACGACCTCGTAATTTATCTGTAATTTTTTTGAGTTTCCAGAAAAAACTATTTTCATAATATTCTATTTTTGCTGATAACTGATCTTCAGCAAATTTTAATTTTTCAATTAAATCCATTTTATTTTCAGTAGTAGCCACCTCCTCAAGTCGCATAATATCCAGATGCATGGAGGAGATAGTGCTATGAAGATTTGAAATTATTTCCGACATGTATTTACTGTAAATTGCACTGTGTTTTGAACTCACATATTCCACAATCTTTGCGCGTTTCGTAGGATTCTCACACTTTGAATTTCTTGAAATAGATTTTCTTCTGTAATCAAAAAGTGCTTCGTTTAAATGAAAAAATTTACCTCCTTTTGATGCGATGTTTATCCAAAACTCCCAATCCTCATAACACTCCATTTCCACATCAAATCCACCGGTTTTACTCCAGATTTCTTTGGTGAATGCACTGCAGCTTGCAATAAAATTTCCTGTTAACAACAATGGGATCGAAAATTCCGGGGCAATTCTAACGGAATTTATTTCACCAAAATTTCTTACATTGCTATATACTACCTCATATCCGTTCTCCAGTTGCTGAATAGCTTTTCCAATATAGGCAGGCTGAACCAAATCGTCTGCATCTATGGTGAGAATATATGCTGCAGAGGCAATTTGAATGCCCATATTCCTCGAATCCCCAACACCCTTATTGCATTTCTTTTTTAAAACCTTCATACCTGATGTTTCCAGATCATGAAGGAGTGAAATTGTTATTGGATCGGTGGAATAGTCATCTACAATTATAATTTCAATATTTTTATAGGTTGATTCAGTCACACTTCCAATACATTCTTTCAAAAACAAACCATCATTGTAACACGTAACAATTACGGAAATAGGTGGCTCTGTTTTGGAAGTGGATAAATTCATGCCGGTGATCTTCTTTTTTGAAGTTGAAGTTAAAGACCAAATACTAAATTTTAATGTGTCGTTACAATAGGCGGGGCAACCTTCGGTTTCAGGTGCTGCTCGTAATAGTTGCAAACAGAAAGAACGTCTCCCTCTAATGTTATTTTACCATCTTCCATGAAAATCGCCCTTGTGCATATATTTTTAATCTCTTCCAGGTGATGTGAAACATAGATGATGGTACTTCCTGAATTTTTAATTTCGTTGATTCGTTTAGCGCACTTTTTTCTGAATCCTAAATCCCCAACAGCAAGTGCCTCATCAATAATTAATATTTCGTGTTCGGTGGCTACTGCTATTGAAAACGCCAGCCGGGCCATCATACCGGATGAATATCTCTTGGTTTGCATATCTATTTCATCAGTTGTAAGTTCCGAAAAGTCGATTATTGATTCTAATGAGTTTTTTAATTCCTTTTTTGATAACCCCATTAATGTGCTCACCAATTTGATGTTTTCCATGCCCGATAATTCAGGTTCCAACCCAACACCTAAAGCCATTAACGGAGCAACATTCCCATAAACTTTCAAAGTGCCCGAATCAGGTTTCATAACTCCGGCAATAGTTCTCAGCAATGTACTTTTTCCGCAACCATTCCTTCCCATCACCCCAACACACTCACCTTTGTATATTGTAAGATCAAGATTTTTTAATACCAATTTTTTTTCAAAAGGGCTCTTTACACCCATGGTAATTATAAAATCCTTAATATTATTTATGCCATGGCGTTGAATTAAAAAACTTACCGACAACCCTCTTGCTTCTATTGCTATTTCTTTATTATGTGTCATTTCGCAGATTTAATATTGTGAAACGAAACCTCTTTCGAGTCTGGTGAAAATAAGAATTCCGACTAGCAATGTAACTATGCCAATTCCGCCGATTAACAAAAAAGTTCCCAATGAAGGAATTTGATTGTAATATAGTATTTCTCTTAATGCACCGATATAATGATATAACGGGTTTAATTTAATTACCCATAGAAATTTTTCGGGAATCAGACTTGAAGTATATGCAATGGGGGTGGAATAAAATATTGCAGGCATAAATGATGACCATGCCATTTGAACATCCCTGAAATATACGTTGAAAGAAGTTAATATAATTGAAACTCCAAATGTGAAACACGAAAACAAAATTACTACCGGAAAGAAAAATAAACTCTCCCATCCTAATTTTAATCCAAACATTAACATTAATATAAAAAATGGAATTAAAGAAAGTAATAAACTAATCAGAGATGCTAATTGAGCGGCTAGTGGAAATGCTATCGTAGGAACATTAATTGATTTCAATACACCGGAACTGTTGATGATGGATTCAATGACCTGAATGGTAGTGGTGGAAAAATAAATCCAAAATACCAATCCGGTTAATGCATAAAGGGGGTAACGATCAATTTCTGAAAATACCTGCCCGAAAACAAAAGTGAAAATCATCAGATATATCATCGGATTCATCATGCTCCATAAAAAACCAAAAATTGAATTTTTGTACCTAAGTTTAATGGTCTTCATCCCTAAAGTGACGATTAACCCTAAAAATTTTGATGGATTTGCAAATTGTGTCATGAAGCCGGTTCAGCGCCTGCAAAAGTAGCAATTTTGAGTCGAATTAAAACACTGAAAAAGGAATAATAAGTTAATTTTCAGCCCTTACTGGGATATCGGCAAAATACTACCACTGTGGATTTTAAAGTGGCCAATTGCTGAATTTTTTAAATATTAAGGAAAATTAATTAGGTTTTAGAATACTTACTACAGTATTTACAATGATCTTTATATCAAAATAGAAGGTCCAGTTATTCATGTAAAAAAGGTCAAGCTTTACACGGTTTTTCTTCTTTTCAAATTCATTGGTCTCACCCCGATAACCCATCGACTGAGCCAATCCGGTGATGCCGGGCTTAATTTTATGTCGGGTCATAAATTTATCTACCTCCACCGAAAAATCCTGGGTGTGCTTAAGCATGTGTGGCCGGGGACCAACAACAGACATGTCGCCGATAAGTACATTAAAAAACTGAGGCATCTCATCCAGACTTGAATTCCTCAGAAATTTTCCAAGGGGAGTTATTCTCTCATCATTTTCAGTAGCCTGCAATTCATCACTCTGATCGTTCACATGCATAGTCCTTAACTTGAAACACCAAAACCACTTGTTATCGCGGCCTGTTCTGCGTTGTCTAAAAAAGGCAGGGCCCCTTGAATCCAGTTTTATGAGGAGAGCTAAAATGGGTAGCAACCAACTCAATAATGTTATAATGATGACAGAAGAAAAAACAATATCGAAAATTCTTTTGATTAGTTGTTTATCCCAGTCATCCAATGGAGTCGTGTGAACTTTCATGACCGGAACATCACCAATGCGTTCCATTTCGAGATCTCTGAAAGTAACCCATTTGAAATCGGCTATCAAGCGCATTCGAATTAAATTCTCTTCTGCAAAATTCATGAGCTCGGCTAGAGATTCGTAATTTACTGCTGACATGGAATAAAAAATTTCATGTATACCATTTTCACGACAATATGATTTAATTTCATTCATGAAATTTTCAGTGTCAGGATGGTTGGTATCCATCACTCTTTTAACTCGGTATCCATATTCAGGGTGAGCGGAGAGGAAATTTTGCAATTGAATGGGATTATCGTTTTGAGAAACTATCACCACATTTCGGTAATTCATTCCTCTTTTTCGTGCAAATTTTATTGCATAATGAAAAAGTAATTTATAGATAAAGATGAAGATGAAAAGATTCGTGTACATCAATAATAAAAGCTCTCTGGAATACCGATGCGCCTGCTCAAATACATAGTAGGCGCAAACCAGTAACACATGTACTGCCAGAACAAATAACGACGATCGTAGCACTCTGTAGAAAGAGGAGGTTCTGGAAATGTCATATGGCTTTACCATTGATGTGGCAAAGAACCAGGCGAAATTGACATAAAAAAGCATGAAGGTAAAGGGTGGATGAAAAGCACCAAATTTGATGTAAAATACCGCAATGTACACACTGTTGAGTATCAACAGGTCGCTTACAATGTTGATCCTCTTTATATATTGTGAATATCGGGTCAATGGAATTTTAATTAAGCAGAACTATTTCAGTCCTGAACGGTTTGACCGCAAAATTACAAAAAAACTACCTCTTATCACCTGTTTTAAGCTATACCTGTTGAATATCAATATGTTAGAAGGCTTACGCCTTAGGTATAAAATTTACCTTTAAAATTTCAATAGCTTATCTTTTTATATCTAAATATTTGTAATTCAGTTAAATATACTTTGTTTCAGCTGGGGTCGTGAAGAAATATAAACCGATAAAATAGGCAAAGGGAACAATCCCATTTTGACGGGTCAACAGGTTTTCGGTTAATAATGCAAAAAGAAACAAAATCACCAAAGTTGAAACCAAATACCGATTAATTTGAAAGTTTTTATAAGATGCAAATGCCAAAATCATCAACAGGGATATAGGGCCTAATATGCCCAACCCTGCCCAGTAGTCAAGGAATTGATTATGGGTATTATAGTTTTTGTTTTCGTACGATTCTTTTGATAATTTGCCGTAACATTCATTAAGTACGGTCTGTACATTTCCTGGTCCAATCCCCCACAACCAGTTATCGGAAATAATTTCCATGCTGCACTTGTAAATCCCCGTGCGCAGATTAAACGAATTTTCATGTTTAGCGGTAGGTAATTCAGTATTTGAAAATGAAATCTCTTTGAAACGTGACGACATCGAAGGGACTACTAAAATTAATAATACTGTAATGGTTACGATTCCGGTAATCGCATAAAGCGCATTGATTTTCTTTTTCAAATGCATGAAAAATAATGCCAAGCCCGAAATCATCGTTGCCAGAAAAGGCGTTCGCGAAGCAAGAATTCCTAACAGAACCAATGCAAGGAAAATGGAAAAATAATAAAGTAGTTTTTCTGCTTGAGAGAGAATTTTAAATTTTCTCAACACTTTATCCAATAATATTAAAACCGAAATTCCCAAAAAAATTGAAGCGTAAGTCGGATGAATGGAAACTTCGTTTTCAAATGTTGTTCTCACTAAAAAAGCAAATGATGGATCGTTGAACATTTGTGAACTTGATTTCCAGAATTTATCGGGCCCAATATTTGCCAATATTTTTAAAATCACTTTTGCCATTCCAAAAATCACAATCGAAAATGTTGAAAGCACAAATAAAATATTCAGTATTCCCTTTTTTCTGGTTGTGATTGGTGTGGGTGTCATAAAAAATGCAACCGGGAAGGCAAGCAAACTCATTGATACCTCCAAATAGAAAATAGCTTCCGGTGATCGATCGGTAAAGAATGTTCTCAATGCAATTAAAGAAAATGGAAATAGCAACAAGGCCAATTCAGCGGTGCGTTTTTTAGCGATGCTGCCTCGATTCCAAATAAATCCGGCCAGAAAGGATGAGCAAGTGAAAACAATAATGAAAATCACAGTCATTTTCATGCTGAATAGTGGAAAGCAGGCAACCAAACAAAGTATCCCGAAAATAAGATTACTTACTCTTTCTTTCAAAATATTCATGAATGCAGTTATTAATATTCTTCCTGAAATTTTCGATCGAAAACCGGGCAACATGATTTAAAAAATCCTCTTTTTTAAATATCAATCCCGATTTTTCAAATCGGTTAATGGCTTCTGTTAAACTTCCAACGGTTTGCTGATCAAAGAAAATGCCGGTTTTGTTTTCAATTACTGTTTCAAGATATCCACCTTTGCGATATGCAATAACAGGAGTGCAGCAGCTTTGTGCTTCTATACTCGTTATTCCAAAATCTTCTTCTGCAGCTAGTACAAATGCTTTCGCTTTTTGCATGTACGTAATCAGTTTATCACGACTCACAAATCCCGTGAATTCAATATTGCTTTTGGATGTAGCTCTTATTTTATCCAATTCAGGCCCGTCACCCGAAACAATTAATCTCTTATCCGGTAAACCATTAAATGTTTCAACAATCAAATCTAATTTTTTATAAGGAACAACACGCATCGATGTAAAATAATAATCTTCTTTATTTTCATCAGGCTTGAAATTTGCAACGTCAACCGGTGGGTAAACCACTACAGATTCTCTGTTGTAAATTCTCTTTATTCGCTCTGCAACATTCATGGAGTTAGCAATAAAAAGATCTACCCTGCTCGTGGTGCCCAGATCCCAGTTACGGATATACTGTAGCACAGGTTTGGAGATCTGTCTTTTTATCCACGAAAGTTTGGAGAGGTATTCATTCTTTAGATCCCAGGCATATCTCACAGGAGAATGGCAATAACAAATATGAACTTGTCCCGGTGATTTGCTAATACCTTTTGCAACCGCATAAGATGATGAAATGATGAGATCAAATCCGGTGAAATCTAAACTTTCAATAGCACGTGGGAAAAATGGAAGGTAATTTCTGTAATGATTGGATGCAAAAGGTAACTTCTGAATGAAAGAAGTTGTTGCGGTTTTGCCATTAAGAATAAATTTACGGTCCTCATCATTTAAAAAATCTACCAATGAAAAAATTTGTATATTGGGAAATAAATGTACAATTTCACGCACCACTTTTTCGGCACCTCCATTAACTACAAACCAGTCCTGAACCAGGGCGACTTTCATTTTGTTAATGTCTTTAAGATAATGGAGGACCTGTTTTTGGTTTGCAACTCTTCAAAGATAACTTTTCCCTTCGAAATTCCCTGACCATCCCGGCCATAGTTTTCAATATAGTTTTCAAGAGTAATTTTAAGTGACTCATTTGAACGAGGATTAAAATAAAAGGCGGCATCTCTGCATACCTCTTTAAAAACCCGAAGTTCCGAACAAATCACCCCGCAGCCCTGAGAAAAGGCTTCAATATTGGGAATTCCAAATCCTTCATAAAGAGAGGGATTGATTAAGCCACAGGCATTTTGATAGAGCCATTTCAATTCAGAATCATTAACATAACCTGTTCGTATGATACAAGAGGAACTATGTTCATCAACTGTAATGGCCCTGAAATTTTTGTGATTTCCGCCGGCAATGACCAGTTTTTTCCCCTGAAAACCATCATTGAAAAGCGACTTAACCATAGCAAAGTTTTTACGTGGATCGTTGGTTCCAACCATCAAAAAATATTCATCTTTTTCAAAGGGAAATTTCGCAGGCGCAACTGATACTGCATCCAGAAACGGACCACTTACCTTATTCGTTATCACATAAATTTTTTGCTCTGCTATTCCAAGGAATTCGATCAATTCGGATTTTATGGTTTCTGAAACAGTGAGGATGGCTTTGCTATTCCTGCAAATTTTCGGAATAAGGAATTTATAATAGTTGCTGAACAACCATCTAAACCACTCGGGATGATGAAGAAATGCTAGATCATGAATGGTGACTATCTGGTTCCGAATATTTACCGGAGCAGTATTGCATAAATTCAAAAAGGTAGCCTGCGGGTGTTTTTTGATGAACGACGACAATTCAAACTGCTCCCACAAATGTCCTTTCAATTTTCCATACCGTACTATGGAATCTGAAAACTCTTCATCAATCATCCTGTCGTCTTCAGAAATCACTAATTTTAATGGAATCACCTCTCCCAACTCCCGGCAAATGGACCTTGCAAACGCCTGAACCCCCGACACTTGTTGTGTCAGAAATCGTCCGTTGATGATTATTTGCGGTATTTTGTCTTTTGCAGAATTCATGGCGGTGTCAAAAATAAGCAAAGGTCCGCTCATAATATCAAATCTGTAATTTGCCCAATCCTGTCAACCACCCACCACCCACCACTCGCCCACTCGCCACCACTCGCCCACTCGCCACCACTCGCCACCACTATTTTCACTACCTTAGCACCTCTTAAAAAGATACAACTATGAAAAAAGTAATGACCCTGATATTTTCTGTAATTTCTTTCCTTTCGGTAGGCCAATCGCTTCCTCATATAATGACCCCCTCCGAAAGATCAGCCATGCCGGCCTATCTTCTGTCACGAAGTGCTTCATCAACAGCCATCATTTCTCCACCAACTTCGCCCGTGCGTACCATTGGTGAATGGGAAGAATTACAAGGATTTACTGTTACCTGGACCTCTTACCAAAGCATGCTTAAAGAAATTGTGAGGTATGCAAAACTTGAAACCAGAGTGTATATAATTTGCAATAATGCCAATACTGTTATCAATTATCTGGCCTCCAACAATATTGACACTGTAAATGTCACTTTTATGCAGGTTCCTTATAATAGCGTTTGGAGCCGTGATTATGGCCCCTGGAGTGCGTATACCAACGATGTGGATTCGTTGCTCACTATCGATTGGATTTACAACAGGCCCAGGCCGTTAGATGATGCAATTCCCGGCCTTATTGCAGCACAAATCAACACTCCATTTTATGAAACCACAACTTTCCCCTGGGATCTTATTCATACAGGTGGTAATTTTATGACCGATGGTTTCGGAACAGGGTTTTCTTCTAAACTTATTACTGATGAAAATCCAAATAAAACAGAAGCTGAAATTGATTCCATCATGAACCGTTTTATGGGAATTAACAGGTACATTAAAATGGATAAACTCCCCTTTGATGTAATTCATCATATCGATATGCATATGAAATTATTGGATGAGGAAACCATTCTCATGGGACAGTATCCTGCCGGTGTTGCCGATGGCCCGCAAATAGAAGCTAACCTTTTATATGTATTGAATAATTTTAATTCGGTATTCGGCACCCCGTACAAAATTGTTAGAATTCCAATGCCTCCCGATAACGGTCAGTATCCTAATAACGGAGGAGATTATTTTACCTATACTAACTCTTCTTTTATAAATAAAACCATCATTGTTCCTACTTACAATATCCCTCAGGATACAACTGCATTGAGAATTTACCGTGATGCCTTGCCCGGATATAATGTTGTGGGTATAAATTCCACTGCCAGTATTGTTGCACTGGGTGCCCTGCATTGTATCACGAAAGAAATAGGAACCGATGATCCATTGCTCATTAGCCATCAGCCACTTCCCGACACCTATGATGATGTGAATCCCTACTCGGTTTCAGCATTAATGAAGCACCGTTCCGGAATTTCTACTGCTACTATGTATTTCAGAACTGATACTCTTCAGCCTTATCAATCGGTTGCAATGTCGCAGGGATTCAACCCCGCTTATTGGCTGGCTGATATTCCCGCACAACCTGTTGGAACCACCATCTATTATTATGTCGATGGGCAATCGGTTTCAGGAAAGCAGCAGGTTAGGCCGTTGCCTGCTCCGGCAGGTTATTGGAAATTTACTGTTCTGGGAACCACCGGTTTGAGCCAGAATTCTGTTTTACCCGAACTTTTGCCTGTGTTTCCCAATCCATCCAAAGGAATTACTTGTATTCCGGTCAATACTGTGGATAAAACATTCATTTCTATTAATTTAAATGATATGCTAGGTAAACAAATCGCCTCTGTTTTCCGTGGAAGCACCTTTGCGGGAGAAAATCGTTATTTTATTGATACACAATTAATTCCATCGGGACTTTATATTATTGAAGTAGAGTCATTAACTGGAATTTCACGGCAGAAGTTGATTATTAGATAGTTGTAAGATTTCCAGTTCTCTCTGATTTTGTATATTATTGATATTTATACAGATATTAATAATATATAGTGTTAATCAATTAAGAATTTCTCCATTTCCACACTTTTACCTACCTTTGCCCACTTTCTCTGAGCACAAAATAATATACCGGAACGATGGATCGGCATGCAAAATATTCGATTCCATTTGCTGGAATGGCAAAGGGAGATCATCGGTTTGAATACGAAGTTGATGACGCGTTCTTTAAAACATTTGAAAATTCAGTCATAAAAAAAGCTCAAGTGCACGTGGTGCTTGATTTCCTTAAAGCTGAAACCGTGCTAACATTATCGTTTCATTTTAAAGGTGAAATCGAACAAACATGTGACCGCTGTCTGGAAGAATTTAAAATTCCTGTCGACAAAACACAAATTCTCTTAGTACGTTTTGGAGAACCGGGTGTTGGCGAAACAGATGATATTATTGTGATCAGTCACAGTGATCATCATATCAATGTTGCACAGCATATTTATGATTATCTGAGTTTGTCAATACCAATTCGGGTAGTACACCCCGATGATGAGGATGGAAATCCAACTTGCAATCCGGAGTTTTTGAAAAAGCTTTCAGGAATAGTGGAGGAAGAAAAAACCAACAAAGATGTTGATCCCCGTTGGGAGGTTTTGAAGAATCTGAGTAAGAGAAAAAATTGAATTATTATATTAACCATTATAAAAGAGTACTAAAATGCCAAATCCTAAACACAAACACTCCAAATCGAGGAGTGCAAAAAGGAGAACCCACTACAAAGCAACTGCTCCTACTGTAGCTATTTGCTCCACTACCGGTGAAGCACATTTGTTCCACCGTGCCTACTGGCATGAGGGCAAAATGTACTATAAAGGTAAAGTGGTGATGGAACAACCTGTTGCATAAGGCACTTGTTGTTACACGTTCATTTAAATTAAACTTATAATCAGCCGTTAATGAGAATTGGCATTGATATGATGGGCGGGGATTTCGCTCCCTTGGAAACTACCTTAGGGGCTATCCAGGCAAGGAAAGAGCTAAGTTCTGAATATACGCTTGTTCTTATAGGCAATGAATCCGAAATCCGTGATATTTTGATTCGCAATGGAGCAAATGTTTCGGATTTTGTTTTCGTGAATACTACCGAGGTCATTGAAATGGCCGACAATCCTACAAAAGCATTTTCTCAAAAACCTAATTCCAGCATTTCTGTTGGATTTAATTTGCTGAAAGAAAAAAAAATTGATGCTTTTGCCAGCGCCGGAAATACCGGTGCCATGATGGTAGGTTCTATGTTTTCGGTGAAGCCGATTCAGGGAATTATTCGTCCCGCCATCTCTTCTATTATTCCTAAAGAAGATGGTAGTATTGGTATTATTCTCGACGTTGGAATTAATGCCGATTGTAAACCTGAAATGCTTCAGCAGTTTGCAGTGCTCGGCTCCATTTTTATTGAAAGCGTTTATCATACCAACAATCCTAAAGTGGGATTAATAAGTATTGGTGAAGAAGATGAAAAAGGGAATGTTCTGACTAAAGAAACTAATTTGTTGCTTCGAACAACACCACACATTAATTTTGTTGGAAATCTCGAAGGACGTGATATGTTCAACAACAAAGCCGATGTTTTGGTTGCTGATGGATTCACCGGAAACGTTATGTTGAAACTTGCAGAGTCTTTGCACACGCTGCTTGTAAAAAGAAATATTCATGATGAATATTTCGATCGCTTCGATTTTGAAAATTATGGGGGCACACCGGTTTTAGGTGTTAACTCCACCGTAATAATTGCTCATGGTATTTCTAATGCCAAAGCAATAAAAAATATGATATTATTGACGCGTGGGGTGGTGGAAGCCGGCCTCACCGAAAAAATTTCCAGGGCACTGAGCGACTTGCCAGTCAGCGAGCAGATGCCTAAATAACCTGCTTATGGGAAAAATCAGAGCCTCTATTACTGCAGTGAACGGATATGTTCCTGAATATGTACTTTCAAATAAAGAACTGGAAAAATTTGTGGATACCACCGACGAGTGGATCACATCCAGAACAGGAATCAACGAACGACGTATTTTAAAAGGTGAAGGAAAAGGTTCTTCCGAAATGGCCTCTAAAGCTGTTGAAGGTCTTTTGAAAAAACGTGGCATTGGCCCCGAAGAAATCGAACTCGTAATTTGTGCAACAACTACTCCAGATCTGCAATTTCCTGCTACGGCAAATATTGTAAGTGATATGGTTGGAATGAAAAATGCATTTGGATTCGACCTGAATGCCGCTTGTTCCGGTTTTTTATACGCGCTCGTTACCGGCTCAAAATTTATTGAATCCGGTCAATACACCAAAGTAGTTGTGATTGGTGTCGATAAAATGTCTTCTATAATTGATTATACCGATCGAACTACTTGTGTGATTTTTGGTGATGGCGGTGGTGCAGTTTTACTGGAACCCGATGCATCCGGAAACGGTATTATTGATTCTATTCTACGCAGCGATGGTGCCGGTTGCGTTCATTTACATCAAAAAGCAGGAGGAAGTGCTCTTCCGGCGTCCCACGAAACTGTGGATGCCCGTCAGCATTTTGTTTATCAGGAAGGACAAGCTGTTTTTAAGTTTGCCGTTACCAAAATGGCCGATGTATCAGCCGAAATTATGGAGCGCAATCACCTTAAAGCTGAGGATATTGCGTGGCTCGTTCCCCATCAGGCTAACAAGAGAATAATTGATGCAACTGCCCGTCGGATGGGGCTCGGAAGTGAAAAGGTAATGCTGAACATCCAGAAATATGGCAATACCACCAATGGAACTATTCCGCTTTGTCTTTGGGAGTGGGAAAATCAGTTGCATAAAGGTGATATCCTTATACTTGCCGCCTTCGGAGGTGGTTTTACCTGGGGCTCCGTTTATATAAAATGGGCCTATGGCAGTTAAATGTAATTATTTTATATATTTGGTTTAAAATACTTCACCCTGATGAACAAAAAAGAAATTGAAGAACTTATAAAGTTCGTCTCAAAAGCCGGAGTTAGTGAGGTCAGCTTAGAACAGAAAGATTTTAAGATTACAATAAAAAATTCTGTTAAACAGGTTGAATATGTAGCTGCACCTCCTTTCATACATGCCGCACCGTTAGCTGCTGCTCCTGTAGCACTTCCTGCCCCTGCCACCCCTATGGCACCAACGACCCCGGCCGGTGAGGATACCTCCAAGTACCACACGGTAAAGTCGCCTATGATAGGAACTTTTTACAGATCATCTAGTCCCGATAAACCGAATTTCGCAAACGTTGGCGATGAGTTAAAACAAGGTCAGGTGATATGTATTATCGAGGCTATGAAACTATTCAACGAAATCGAAAGTGACATCGCCGGCCGCATCGTAAAAGTATTGGTTGATAATTCATCGCCCGTAGAATACGATCAGCCGCTGTTTCTGGTAGACCCTTCGTAATTTCAGGTCATATTTCCTTTAATCACTCAATTTATGTTTAAGAAAATCCTTATTGCAAACAGAGGTGAAATTGCCTTGCGAATCATCCGCACCTGCAAAGAGATGGGAATTAGAACAGTGGCAGTATATTCTACCGCCGATAAAGAAAGTCTCCATGTGCGTTTTGCCGATGAAGCCGTTTGTATAGGACCACCTCCCAGCAGAGATTCATATCTTCATATTGCTAATATTATTTCTGCTGCCGAAATTACCAATGCCGATGCCATTCATCCCGGTTATGGTTTCCTTTCGGAGAATGCAAAATTCTCAAGCATCTGCGACAAGCACAATATAAAATTTATTGGTGCATCACCCGAAATGATTGACATGATGGGTGACAAGTCGAATGCTAAAGACACTATGAAGAAAGCAGGTGTTCCTATTATTCCCGGTTCTGAAGGGTTGTTGAGCAGTTTTGCAGAAGGACAAAAAATTGCAAAGAAAATAGGGTATCCGGTCATTCTTAAAGCTACTGCCGGTGGTGGCGGAAGAGGAATGCGTATTGTTTGGAAATCGGAAGAATTCGAAGTTGCATGGGATTCCGCACGCCAGGAAGCAGGTGCTGCTTTTGGTAATGATGGAATGTATCTTGAAAAATATATTGAGGAACCACGACATATTGAAATTCAAATTGCAGGTGATCAGGATGGAAGAGCGTGCCATCTTTCAGAACGCGATTGTTCTATTCAACGACGTCATCAAAAACTGATTGAAGAAACTCCATCTCCTTTTATGACTCATGAATTGCGTGAGCGTATGGGCGAGGCCGCTATCAAAGCCGCATTGGCTGTTAGGTATGAAGGTGTAGGAACAGTGGAATTTCTTGTTGATAAACACAGAAACTTTTATTTTATGGAGATGAATACCCGTATTCAGGTGGAGCATCCAATCACTGAAGAGGTTATTAATTACGATCTTATTAAAGAACAAATAAAAATAGCAGCAGGAATTGGTATTTCTGGAGCGAATTATTATCCCGCTTTACATGCTATCGAATGCCGCATCAATGCAGAAGATCCTTACAATAATTTTCGCCCCTCACCGGGAAAAATTACTAACCTGCATGTTCCCGGTGGTCATGGGGTAAGAGTTGATTCGCATGTTTATGCCGGGTATACCATTCCCTCTCATTACGACTCCATGATCTCCAAACTCATTACCATGGCTCAAACACGAGAAGAGGCAATTAATACAATGGAAAGAGCATTGAGCGAATATATTATTGAAGGTGTGAAAACTACCATCCCGTTTCATGTTCAACTCATGCAAAATCCCGACTTCCGTAAAGGTAATTACACTACCAAATTTATGGAAACTTTTAAATTGCTTTAATGAGAATATCGGCAGGATGTTTTCATTACTGATGAACTTACAATAATAGAGTATGAATCATTTTCGCTATGAATTTTAAAGATATACTTACCGTTTCAATGATCCTTTTTGCGGTGATCGATATCATTGGCTCTATTCCTGTAATCATTCAAATTCGTCAGCGAACAGGAAGTATTCATGCTGAAAAAGCAACTATTTTTTCGTTTCTTATCATGTTATTGTTTCTTTTTCTTGGCGAGAACTTACTCAAGTTTTTAGGTCTTGATGTTTCCTCGTTTGCAATTGCCGGATCACTGGTTTTATTTTTCCTTGCACTTGAAATGATACTTGGAATAAAAATTCATAAAGATGAAATGCCCGAAACAGCCACAGTTGTTCCAATTGCTTTTCCGCTCATTGCAGGTGCAGGAACAATGACTACGCTGTTGTCGCTTCGTGCGGAATATGAAATCGTTACCATCATCACTGGAATTGTGCTGAATCTGATTGTGGTTTATTTGTGCCTTAAAAATCTTAAGTTCCTCGAAAAACTTCTGGGGCCTGTTGGTATTGGTGTGGTGAGGAAAGTTTTTGGATTTATTTTGTTGGCCATTGCTGTGAAACTTTTCCGCTCCAATGTTGGATTGTAATTGCCGGTTTTTACATGATGTTTTTTATAGAATATTATTTTAAGATGATTTCATTTATTCGAATTTTGTTTGCATGATTAACATTTATACCGACGGCTCATCACGAGGAAATCCGGGTCCCGGAGGTTATGGAACCATTCTCATCTCCGAACCACATCGTAAAGAGTTATCTCAGGGATTTAGGCTGACCACTAATAACAGAATGGAGTTACTCGGTGTGATCATCGGGCTGGAGTCACTAAAGAAAAAAGGCGAGAAGGTGGTGGTTTACTCCGATAGTAAATATGTGGTCGATTCAGTTGAAAAAGGTTGGGTGTTTGGTTGGGAAAAGAAAAATTTTCATGGGAAAAAGAATGCCGATTTGTGGAAACGTTTTTTAACAATTTATCCCGATCATCAGGTAAAATTCAGGTGGATCAAAGGCCACAATAATCATCCCGAAAATGAACGTTGCGACCAACTAGCCGTGGCCGCATCATCAGGAACGTTGCATATTGATGCCGGTTTTGAATCGGGACTTTATAATTGACTTGTTTGTAAAAAGTTGCCATTAGTATGATCTCTGCCTTTTTTAAAATGTTGTACACGTTGATTGTCAATACTTTGACCTAGTCCTTCAGCCAATATTCACCTTCATTCACTATCTTTGCTAAAACCTGAAATCTGATGAAGCGGTTAAAAGGATTAATTGTAGTTGTAGTTTTATTGATTTCAGTTAGCATCCCTTATCAGGTTATTAACGGAAAAATGTCGTTCATCACTTCACATGGTGCTTCGAGTTTTGCTGAAGATCTTTACAACCAACTCAATCTCGAACAAACGGGACTCGATTACAAGGTATTCAGCACTGCCATGTCGGGTCATCAGAAATTGGTGTACGATAATAAAATTTCTGCATCCAACATTATCACTATTGTTGACCTCTCACAACCTTCCACAAACAAACGTTTATATATCATTGATTTAGCAACACAAAAAATACTTTTTCATACATACGTTTCACACGGAAAAAACTCAGGCGAATTGTATGCAACAAATTTTTCAAACATTCCCAGCTCCCTTCAAAGCAGTTTAGGTTTTTATGTTACAGGTGATGTTTACAATGGTAAGCATGGCTTATCTTTGAAATTACTAGGTCAGGAACCGGGCTTTAATGATGAGGCACTCGACAGAGCAATTGTTGTACATGGAGCTAATTATGTGAGTGAAGATTTTATTAAAAATACAGGAAGGTTGGGAAGGAGTTTTGGTTGTCCTGCCGTTGCATCCGAACTGGCAACACCCATCATCAATACAATACAAAATGGCTCTTGTCTTTTCGTTTATTATCCTGATCCAACCTATTTTAAAAAATCACTTTTGGCCAGTAACAAGATTTACTAAGTAAGGATTTTGAGATTGTTTTTTTTGGCAAGAATCTTTTAAAGATTATTTTTTTCATTAAGGAATTTTTTATTCACACCAACGTTACTAGATTTGTAATTCAAAAACATCAATCATGAAAGCTCTAAAATCAATTATTGTTCTCTTCATTCTCCTCTGCCTGGTTGCTCCTTTGCAGGCGCAGACAATACTTCAGCAACCAAAAATCAAAAAAATAGTCGTCACCGGTAGCTCCGAAATGGAGGTAGACCCGGATGAGATTTATGTAAATTTCGTTTTGAGAGAGTATCAAAATTCCAAAAAAGAAAAAGTAGGTATTGAAACCATAAAAAAGGAATTCCTTGAAGCCTGTTCAAAATCGGGTATTTTAAAGGAGCACATCAGAGTAGATGGTATGGCAGGTAATGCCTATAGCGATTGGTACATCCGTAAAAAGAAACAAGAGCCCGACTTTATCGCCAACATCACCTACGTTATCAAATTTTCATCCACCAAAATGATCGACGACCTAATCCCACGACTCAACGACAACGCTGTTTTGAACATGTACATCAGCAAAATGGACCATTCAAAAATGGAAACCTTTCGCAAAGATGTTAAGATAAAAGCAACTCAAGCCGCCAAAGAAAAAGCATTGTACCTGTCGCAAAGTATTGGTGAAAAATTAGGCGGTGCTTTGTTAATTGAAGAAATCGATCAAGGTACTCCTTATCCGTTAATGATGAAAGCATCTAATATGGCTATGATGGAAATGCAAAGTGATGGAGCCGCTTACGGAGGAGATACATCAATGCCTTTCGAAAAAATAAAAATACGCTTCGAAACCAGAGCTGAATTTGAATTGGAATAAATTTGTTAATTAAATAGTTAATTCAGTAGTTATTCGAATCGGTTGTACAGTAGTTAATTCAATGGTTTGATTCGATGGGTTATTAACTGGTTTAATTCAATGATTAATTAAGTAGTGCCAATATTTTGAAATCACAACTGAATCCTCTACTGAATCACGCTCGAATTTACAACTGAATTTACAACTGAATTTACAACTGAATTACAACTGAATTTACAACTGAATTACAACTGAATTTACAACTGAATTTACAACTGAATTATAACTGAATCCACAACTAATTTAACTACAGAATTTACGATTGAAGAGATTTGCGCAACGCATCATAGGCATTTTTCAAATTTTCGCCATATTCTTCTGCTTTCTCAGATGTTTCCTCTTTCAAGGTATCTAAAAGTTGATCAAAATCTTTTTTGAATTTTTGTTTTTTTGATTCCACATTATCTTTCAAATCGAGGCGGCCCAATTCATATCTTATTTGAAGAACTTCCATTTTAAGACGGAATTTTTCAAGTTCGTTCTGAATTTTCAAACGGGCATCGTAGGTTAATTCGTTTTTGGTGTTTCGAATATCGTGTTCGATTCTATTAATGGATTTATTTATTTTTTCTTTTTGTTCCTCATAAGCATCAAGTGCTTCGGCTTTTCCCAGTGCGAGTTGAAGTTGTAGTTCTTCGATATTGTTCTTTACGGATTCGGCCACTTCTTTGCTTTCCGATTTTAACTCTCCTGAAATTTCATGAAACGATTCACGCAATTCTTTTTTCATATCCTCGAATAGATCGGCACCATTCATCTTACCCAGTGAAATCTTGACTCTTAATTCATCAAGCTCAGTTTCTGCTTTGATAATAAGTTTCCCTAATTTGTCTTTGAATGATTTGGTTTCCATGACTTAATAATTTATTTATAATAAAAGTACCAATAAATTTCGACTTCATCAATGATATTTATCTCAACGAAACGTAAACTATTGACAGATAGAGAGCTATCTAAATAAAATCTAAATAATATCGTCTGATTATACTAAAATCCGGTTGCAGTGTGCACGCATTATCGACACTTCTGCAAAAGCAAAGTTTATTTAAAAAATAAAATGATTTATAGCATCAACGTGAAAAAAAATGAAGAAAAATTTATTGGTGGTGAAACTTGAACTCACAGCAGAATTAAATTCATTTTTTTGAAATCAAAATTTTTAAGGAAATTATTTTTTCTTCCTTCCAGAAAGTTCCTTATTGTGACTTTTAAGCATCGCAATAATTTCATCCTTCAGTTTGTTTTCGGCAGTTAATTTTTCAATTTCTGCCTTAAGCAATTTTACCTCCTGAGATACAAAAGTGTACTCACCCGCAGGTTCATCGGAAGCAGACACCAGCATTTCGGGTGAAACTTTTAGTGCCTTGCAAATGCTTAACAATGTGTCGTGGTTGACCTTTCCGGTCGACTCAATATGTGAAATGAGCGGTCGCGCTTTGTGTATTAGATCTGCTAAATGTTGTTGCGACCACCCCTTAATAACCCTGAAATGCCTGATCTTTTTTCCTACATGCATGTTACATGCGAAAGTGAATTTTATTTTATTGTCAATTTGCTTATTATATTGACATTATGCTAATTTTGTAATCGAATCGGTTTTTCAGGTTTAATTTTTAAAATAATTTTTATGAAAATAGATGAAGTAGTAAAGGCGGGTATTCTCCATTCCTGTTATCCGAATAGCGGATTTAATGCTCAAAATGAACTCGTTTTAATCGAATCTGCCGGGCAAGGGGAGCGTATTTCAGTCGATTTCTCAACTCTTTTTACAGGAATTGAAAATGTGTTCCACTGTAAATGTGGGTGTAACGGCTGCCGTAATGTAATTCTAGGTTTTGATCAATTACCGGTAATATTTCAAGAGAAATACCTCAAATTAGGTGTGGTGTCGAAGAAAATATTGAAATAGCTTAAAAATCAATACTTTCTCTCCATCCACCGAGCAAGAAAAACGTCATAAACATAGAATATTTCGTTTTCACGAAAAATCAATTCTTTATCTAATAACGCCTCGATAGCAAGAGAAACGGAACTTGCGGCCCCAAGTTGATATTTTGTGAGAAATGCTTTTCCATTCGGCTCGGATAATTTTTTTTCAACTGCAATTGCATTTAATACTTTCCATTGAAATGCAGTAATAAGGTTTCTGTAGCCGTAATAGCCGGGCTCATTTTCCTCAAGAATTGTTACCATCATTTGATGCAGGATAGTCACATCAATTTCATCCCTTGAAAGAGAATAGAGTCTGTTGCATACATATTGAACAAACCATGTATGATATCGACACCATTCCAAAATTTGGTCAATAACTTCTGAAGTAATTTTTGTTCCCCCTTCTTTAAATTTTTTATTGATGAAATTACAGTATTCCTCTGAATTGATTTTTTCGAGAAACAATATTTCTGTGCTGTTATAGAAAGGCCTTCCGGAGTCACGAAACATGGCCTCAAGCAAATGTTTCCGACTACCGGAGAAGATGAATGAAATGTTTTTTGATTTTTGAATGTGTGATCTTAGCAAAGCCTCTGTATTTTGCTCAGGATATTTTAAAATCTGCTGAAATTCATCCAATGCAATAACTATTTTATTTTTTTGTGAATCCAGATAATTAAATATTTGTTCCAGAGTATTTTGTTCATTACCCGATTTCACAAAATCAAATAGAATTGATGGTTCTCCAGTGAGATTATCATAGGTGATCGTAGGCCGCAGATGGCTTAAAAGTGTTCCAATCTTTTTTATAATTTTTGAAGAGGGAGAATCCAGTTTCCCTATTACAGATTTGCTGAATTCTCTGATAAAATCAGCTAGACTCAATGTGGGCAACAAATCCACATAGAAAAAGCTGTGGTCCTTTTCCTTATTCATTAAATGAAAAGTATGATCAATTAGCCCGGTTTTTCCCATTCTTCTCCACGAAATTAGTGTCAAGTTTCTCCCGTTTAGTATGCCTTCCCTTAGCCTTTGGGTCTCGTTTTCACGATCACAGAATTCATTTGGAGTATGGTATCCACTGATTAAGAAAGGGTTACTTGGCTGCATGAGGCAAAAGTAAAGCATTTTTGATTACATATAACATGTTATATAAAATATGTTACATAAAATATGTAACATAAAGCATGTAACGACCATTTCTTAGGCCTCAAAGCCTATCAGAAACGGCTTCAGGTGCTAAAAATCCCCCATTTTTCACTACCTTCGCACCTCGTTTTTTAAAGATGAATTATCCCGAATATAAAAAGCTGGATCTCCCAGAAATAGGGAAGCAGGTACTCGAAAAGTGGCTGAAGGAGGATGTATTTGCCCAAAGCATTTCATCCCGCAAAGGTATGCCTGCTTTTACTTTTTATGAGGGCCCGCCATCAGCTAACGGTTTGCCAGGAATCCACCACGTTATGGCTCGGGCGATTAAAGATATTTTTTGTCGCTACAAAACGCTGAAAGGGTTTCAGGTAAAACGAAAAGGCGGTTGGGATACCCACGGTCTTCCTATTGAATTAAGTGTAGAAAAAACTCTCGGCATTACCAAAGAAGATATCGGAAAAAAAATATCTATCGAAGAGTATAACAAAGCTTGTCGCCGCGAGGTGATGAAGTATAAAGAAGTTTGGGATGACCTCACCCGCAAAATGGGATACTGGGTAGATCTTGATCATCCGTATATCACTTTTGAAAATAATTATATTGAGTCGGTGTGGAGTTTGTTGAAGCAACTTTACGAAAAAGAGTTGCTTTACAAAGGCTACACCATTCAACCCTATTCACCGGCCGCAGGAACAGGATTGAGTTCACACGAACTTAATCAGCCCGGCACGTATCGAAATGTAAAGGATACTTCTGTAGTTGCACAATTCAAAGTTAATCGTGAAGCGCACTCTGAATTTCTTTTCAAAGGCGTGGATACTGATTTGTATTTCCTCGCATGGACTACCACTCCCTGGACGCTTCCTGCTAATTGCGCTCTTGCTGTTGGTGAGAAGATAACTTATGTGTTGGTGAAAACTTTCAATCCTTACACTGGATTGCCTGTAACCGTTATACTTGCAAAAGATCTTGTTTCAAAATATTTTTCTGCTAAGGCGGATGTGGTTTCATTTAATGATTTTAAAACCGGTGATAAATTAATTCCTTATCAGATAATTTCAGAATTCCGTGGTAACGAACTAAAGAATGTTAATTACGAACAACTCATGCCGTATGTGCAACCCGACGGGAAAGCATTTACGGTAATCATTGGTGATTTTGTTACCACCGAAGATGGAACCGGAATCGTACACACTGCATCTGTATTTGGTGCCGATGACTTTAGAGTTGCCAATGCCAATGGAATAAGCTCTATTTTGGTTAAAGATGAAACTGGTACGCTTACACCGTTAGTTGACAAAAGAGGAAAGTTTGTTAAGGAAGTTACTGATTTTGCAGGTGAATATGTAAAGGAAGAATATCTCACCGATGCCGAAAAAGAACTAGAAAAGAAAAAACAGGGTCGAGATAAGTACCTTTCTGTTGATGAACGCATTTCCATCAAATTAAAAACCGAGAACAAAGCTTTCAAGGTGGAGCGTTACGAACACTCTTACCCGCATTGCTGGAGAACGGATAAACCGATATTGTATTATCCGCTTGATTCCTGGTTCATCAAAACAACAGCCTGCAAAGATCGACTCATTGAACTTAATAAAACCATCAACTGGAAACCGGAATCAACCGGTACCGGACGATTTGGTAACTGGCTTGAAAATCTCGTAGACTGGAACCTAAGTCGTTCGCGTTTCTGGGGAATCCCTCTACCGTTATGGACATCGGAAGATCGTTCAGAACAAATTTGTATTGGATCGGTGGAAGAATTACACAAGCATCTTGCGAAGGCAAAAGAAGCAGGTGTTGAAAATAAATTTGATACTGAATCTCCAGACTTCGATTTGCATCGTCCTTATGTTGATGACATCGTTTTGGTTTCAGAAACAGGAAAAAAATTGTATAGGGAATCGGATCTTATTGATGTATGGTTCGATTCAGGTGCTATGCCTTATGCGCAGTGGCATTACCCATTTGAAAATCTCGATGAATTTCAAAAATCTTTTCCTGCAGATTTTATTGCTGAAGGTGTAGATCAAACCCGAGGATGGTTTTTTACTTTGCATGCTATTGCCGTAATGTTATTTGATTCCGTTGCATTTAAAAATGTGGTTTCAAATGGATTGGTGCTCGATAAAAACGGGAACAAAATGTCGAAGCGTTTAGGTAATGCTGCCGATCCCTTTGAAACAATTGAAAAATATGGTGCCGATGCAACACGTTGGTATTTGATATCTAACGCTCAGCCGTGGGATAATTTGCGCTTTAATGCGGATGGAATTACGGAGGTGCAACGGAAGTTTTTCGGAACACTGTACAATACGTATTCCTTCTTTGCATTATATGCGAATATTGATAAATTTAATTTTAAAGAAACAGAAATTTCGGTTGAAAAGCGTCCCGAAATTGATCGTTGGATTTTATCGGAATTAAATTCACTTATAAAATTTGTGGATGAATGCTATGCCGATTACGAACCTACAAAAGCAGCGCGTGCCATTCAAACTTTTGTTGATGAGCATCTAAGTAACTGGTATGTTCGTTTGTGCCGGCGTCGTTTTTGGAAAGGTGATTACACAGCAGATAAAATAGCTGCTTACCAAACTCTTTACCGTTGTTTGGAAGTAGTTGCCCAATTGATGTCACCGGTAGCACCATTTTATGCCGATCAGTTATTCAACGATTTAAATTCAATTACTAAAAAGCAATCGGTTGATTCTGTGCATCTGTCCGAGTTTCCGGTTGCTGAAGATAAGCTGATTGATAAATCACTTGAGGAACGGATGGAGCTTGCTCAAAAAGTATCTTCCATGGTGCTCGCACTCCGCAAAAAAGTGAATATTCGTGTAAGGCAGCCCTTGCAAAGAATGATGATTCCGGCGACGGAAACAGGGTTGGTGGAGAAACTGGAATCTGTAAAAGCCCTTATTTTATCTGAAGTGAATGTTAAAGAGATTGAATATATAGGTGATACCGCAGGAATTTTAACGAAAAAGATTAGACCCAATTTTAAAGTTCTGGGAAAGAAGGCCGGACCGCTCATGAAAACGTTATCTGAGTCGGTATTAAAGATGTCTCAGGAAAATATTGCGGTCCTGGAACAATCGGGAAAATTTATCCTTCATCTTGACAACCAGCAGTTTGAGATTGTTTTGGAAGATGTGGAGATACTTTCAGAAGATATTCCCGGATGGGAAGTGAACAGTGAGGGTAAACTTACGGTGGCCTTAGATGTTACACTATCCATTGAATTGAAAGAAGAAGGAATTGCCCGCGAACTGGTCAACAGAATCCAGAATATCCGAAAGGATAAAGGGTTTGAGGTGACCGATAAAATTACGGTGAAAATCAAAAATCATGAATTGATCCGTAAGCCCGTCGCAAACAATTTAAGCTATATTTGCAATGAGATCCTTGCTTCTTCACTCAATTTGGTCGATGACCTTGATGAGTTGGGAAGCATTATGATAGATGTTGATGAAAATATTCAAGTATTAACCAGTATTAATAAGATTACCCATGGCAGCTGAAAAATCAGAAAAAAGTCACTACAGCGACAAAGAATTGCAAGAGTTCAAAAAAATTATCATAAAAAAATTAGATGATGCACGTAAAGAGCTCGTCAATTTGCAGGCTGCATTAAACAGCGCAAACGAACACGGTACCGACGATACAGCGAGTACTTTTAAAGTTTTGGAAGATGGTTCAGATACTCTTGCGAAAGAAGAAGCCGGTCAGTTGGCGGCACGTCAGAAAAAATTTATCGAGCAATTAGAAAACGCCCTTATCCGTATTGAAAATAAAACCTATGGAATTTGCAGGGTGACCGGAAAGTTGATTCCGAAAGAACGTCTGCGCGCAGTTCCGCATACTACTCAAAGTATGGAAGCTAAATTGCAACAGTATAAAGATTAATTCAGTCTCCAGTTGCAGTTGCCGTCGGCAGTTCCTTCATTAGTTGCGCAAAAGAAGGAGTGTTACAAGCGAATTGTAATCATCATCTCCCTACTTTATCTATACGGCTAACAGCTAGCAGAAAAACAGCATAAGCTACAACGCCTCGTCCAATAGGAAATGGCTGACGGCCTACGTAACAACGACAAACGACTTACGGAAAAAACGCAAAAAGGTCTACGTAACAACGACAAACGACCCACAGGAAAAAACGGCTTACGGAAAAAACGCAAATCGGTCCACGAAAAAATGACCCACGGAAAAACGTCAACTACCAAATAATCATTGATCAATATATTTTGAAGAGGCCGATACTTATCATTTTTTTTGTATTAATTGTTGATCAGATTCTCAAATTCTGGATCAAGACCAACATGTATTTGGGTCAGGAGTTTCCTATTGCCGGCGATTGGTTTATCATTCATTTTACGGAGAACAATGGAATGGCTTTCGGGATGGAGTTTGCCGGGGAGTTCGGAAAATTATTCTTAAGTGTATTCCGCATTTTGGCGTTGTGTGGTATTGGATGGTATCTTAATTTATTGGTGAAGCAGAAGGGACATTATATGCTCGTTACTGCTATAGCATTAATATTTGCAGGGGCCATGGGAAATATCATCGACAGCACATTTTACGGAGTGATATTTTCATCGAGTGAATTTCAAATGGCACAACTTTTTCCACCATCAGGAGGCTACTCATCATTCCTCCACGGAAAAGTTGTGGACATGTTTTATTTCCCTGTTTTTAAAGGCTACTTCCCCGACTGGTTTCCAATATGGGGAGGTGAATATTTTGTGTTCTTCCGTCCCGTCTTTAACATCGCCGATGCCTCCATCAGCACCGGCGTTGCTTTAATCATTCTTTTTCAATCGGTAATTTTCAAAGAACTCAAAAAAGAATCTCAGCCGGAAGCGAGTGACCAAGTGACCAGTGTTTAGTGACCAGTAAACAGCAAAATATAAAAATGAGAACAAAATCATTTTGTATTTCGATGCTCATTCATCATGTCGAAAAATGGCTGTAGGGTCAGCAGGCATGCTTACCGCATTGAACATTTTTTACCGCCATGTGGAATTTGCAATTCCGCACCAGCCAAGTACAGGGGATTTGCAATCCCCGAAACATTTTGGAGTAGACCGCCCATCGGAATTTGCAATTCCGATGTTAATAATACAGGGGATTTGCAATCCCCGAAACATACTGAAGAAGCAAAACGCTTTTCGATGCTGTGATTTTCTATAGCAGCAAATCCCCCGGCTTCGGATTACAAATCCTCATATTTATTTCCTTGTGATTGCAAATCCCAAGGGGCTCGACCGCCCATCGGAATTTGCAATTCCGATGTTATTAATACAGGGGATTTGCAATCCCCGAAACATACTGAAGAAGCAAAACGCTTTTCGAT
>Ga0105046_10002676_pt1 | contig 28137 bp, 25 predicted proteins | sample MAT03_FD_78385 | JGI IMG/M metagenome (GOLD analysis project Ga0105046, IMG submission 78385) | Freshwater microbial communities from Lake Fryxell liftoff mats and glacier meltwater in Antarctica - MAT-03 (megahit assembly) | ecosystem: Environmental > Aquatic > Freshwater > Ice > Liftoff... | reverse complement strand
ACCTCATAATTTATAATGCCTGGATGAAAATTCGGGAACCAAATGGAAAATTGAAAGAGTTTCATGATAACGCAGGTGAATTTTCCACAACTAGACTAACAAAGTACGATAAAGAGTTTCGTGATTTAGGTTTCAAATTCAAAGGCGAAATTGTTCGAGGTGAAAATCCAAGATTGCATTTGGAATTTGATAATAAAAGATACAAGATTGATTCTTGGTATAGCGAAGTTGACGGAAAACTAAAAGACCATTTGGAAAGGTTAATGTCTGATTTTGTTAAGAAAAATGGAAGCGAGATACTTGGCTCTGAAGACCAGATTATTAAGTATGTGACAGAAATGCTAAAAGAATTTAAAGAAAATTTAACCAATTATGATCCTGGCTAGCAAGTAGGTTTTTTAATCCGCACATATTTGAAGGAGTAAATAGCGATTGCTAATATTACCTCAATTAGCATCCTCTACATATAGTCAAATTAGGCGGTCGGTCTAAGCCGGTACTTTTTTTAACTTAATTGAGATTTAACACCCGGCAGTGGCAGTGCCCTAACGAAGGAAAGTTGGCTAAGAAGCTCCATAAAAAAAGGTACTTTCTTATCGTTGATGTCCACTAAAATTTTCATGAAACGAAGATATGAGATTACTTCATAATGTGTCTGGAAATGGAGTCTTTTCATTCCTAAAAACTTTTCAAATTCTATTCCATTGCTATGAAAATTTGACTTTAGACTTTCAATCACCTACGAGGTCAGCAGCACACATAACACAGACCACAAGAAAATTAAAGATCAAAACACAACGGTTATTTTTGACTTTTGAAATAAAATGTCACTAAGCGTAGAAACGAAACTGCAACCTCTTTTAAATCTATTTCATGCTTTAAACCCTACCAAAAAGATGGCATTTTATAATAAAATTGTTTCCGAAAGAGAGGTTCCGGAATTGTAAATAGATTTGGTAAGAAGAAGGAAACATTCATCTACGTTTAAAAATAACGAATGGACTAATAAAGAATATTTTTTGAAATAACTTGGTTAAAGCAATCCACCTAAAACAAAAGCGAAACATCTGTCAAATATCCTTTCACCGTTACCTCCGAAACCTCTCTCCCTGGTAAATATTGTACCTCCTCCGAATAATCAATGTCTTGAAAATAAGATAATTGCTGTCTGAAAAGTTTTGGCGAAAACAATTCTCCAAATAATTCTGAAGTCCTCACTTCCACTTGATCCCTTGAGAAGTAATCTTTAAGCAGAAAATATAAATCCACATAATCCTTCCATTTGGACCTTCTGCAAATGGCATAAGCCTTCATTGCAGCCAATTCAAGCAGTTTTGGCATTTTAATTCCTTCGAAACGCATCTCACTGGGAATAAGGAAGGGATATTGAAAAAAAGTTAATTTCACATCATTAACAATTACATGAAAACTTTCAGAATCAGAAAAAAGTAATCTGTAAGAACCAAATCTTTTGATCAAAGTTTTGCTAATGGCTTCGTTTTTTACCTTTTTAAACGTGAAATAATCAAAATCAATAGATTCCCTATGGCCTATTTGCAATGCTATAGCAGTGCCACCAACCAAATAAAAATCTTTTTTTAAATCCAGAAGAAATGGGATAATTTCCTTCTGGTTGCTATTTAGTATCTCCGGGTGCATATTTATCAAAGTAAAGCGAGTAGTAGTTTTTTACTTGAGGCAAATAATTTGTTCTTTCTCTTTGAACAGCGCCCTTCCTGAAAATTGTTGCCACCTTCTCTAAACCTAACAAACCAAAAAGGGTTTGCACATCCTCGAGCCTGCCATAATTCAGAACCGTTTCTACAAATAATTCATCCGAAATAAGATCCAGTTTTGAATCAGAAACGGACCAAAACAAGGACCTTATTTTCAAAATAAACTCTGATTTATCCATAAATTAAGATTTGAAATGATCTAAAATGATTTTCAAATTAACCAAAATCAGGATTAAAAACAATACCAAACAAGCTTTAATACCTGCCCGGTATTTGCTAATCTAAACCATCTCCTCAGGCTTTACCCAAAGGTCAAATTCCTCTGAAGTTACATAACCTAAAGCCATTGCAGATTCCTTCAAAGTGAGGTTTTCCTTATGCGCCTTTTTGGCAATTTCTGCTGCTTTGTAATAGCCAATGTGGGTATTCAGCGAAGTTACCAACATAAGTGAATTGTCGAGATGTCGTTTGATAAACAGATGATTGGGCTCTATGCCCACAACACAATGCTTTCTAAATGAATCACTTGCATCCGCAATCAAATTTGCAGCCATTAAGAAATTAAAAATGATAACGGGCTTGAATACATTCAATTCAAAATGTCCATTCATTCCACCAACAGCTATGGCGGCATCATTTCCAATCACCTGTGCACAAACCATAGTAAGCGCCTCAGATTGGGTAGGATTTACCTTTCCTGGCATAATAGAAGAACCTGGTTCGTTTTCCGGAATAAAAATTTCACCAAAACCAGAACGGGGACCAGAAGACAAAAGCCGAATGTCGTTGGCAATTTTCATCAAGGAAACGGCCAACGTTTTTAATGAACCAGAAGCAAAAACAGTGGCATCGTGGGCAGCAAGCGATTCAAATTTATTTGGTGCAGTCACGAAAGTATAGCCTGTCAATTCCGATATCTTTTTCGCTACAAGAATATCATATCCCTTCGGTGCATTCAATCCAGTCCCAACCGCTGTTCCGCCAAGAGCAAGCTCAGAAAGGTGAGCCAGAGATTGTTCCACATGATTTAAACCATGCGTCAACTGTGCGGCATATCCGGAAAATTCTTGTCCTAAAGTCAAAGGAGTGGCATCCATCAAATGTGTACGGCCAATTTTGACAACATCTTTAAAACGATCTGATTTTGAAGCGATCTCATCTCTTAATGCTTTAACCATTGGCAAAACCTTTTCATTCAAAACTTTAACCGCAGCTATGCTCATGGCCGTCGGGAAAGTATCATTCGAAGATTGAGATTTATTTACATCATCATTTGGATGAAGCAATTTCTTTTCATCCAACAAATGACCGCCTTGAAGCACGTGTCCTCGATTGGCAATCACTTCATTCAAATTCATATTTGATTGAGTACCAGAGCCTGTTTGCCAAACAACCAATGGAAACTGGTCATCAAGCTTTCCTTCCAGAATTTCATCACATATCTTTCCGATCAAGTCTGACTTTTCCTTTGGAAGCACGCCTAAATCTGTATTTGCAAGTGCCGCGGCCTTTTTCAGATAGGCAAATGCATAAATAACTTCCTTTGGCATGGTGTGCCCACCTATTTGAAAGTTCTCTCGAGAGCGTTGTGTTTGAGCTCCCCAATACGCATCGGCAGGCACTTTTACCTCGCCCATCGTATCTTTCTCTATTCTGTAATCCATTGATTTATATAAACTTAAATTTTTCTATATTGCAATAAAACTGTGGACAAGTGTAGGATGGATTGTGGATAAAGTGCGGTCTATCCACAAAAAGAAATTTGGTTGGTTCGACCTATCCACAAATCAAAAGTTGTACACAATTCAAACAAGTTTTGCCCACAAATGTTGAGGCAAAAATAGGAAGACAAAACGGATTCGCTAAAGTCTTAGTATTATTGATCAAAATAAGATCTCACTTGAAGTCTTACTTTAATTATCCACAAAACTTATCCACATATCAACACCCTTAGCAATAAGTACAATAAATAATTAAATATTTGTAATTCTATTATAGCGCTGTGGAAAATGTTAACAATTGAGTTGAAAGTCGAGAGTCGAAAGTTGAAAGTCAGAAGTTGGTTTTTGGGTTTTTTGATTCTATTAATCGGAACGCACTTGAATGTGTTTGCTCAAACCAAAGCCGAAAAAAAGGAACTGGCGGATGAATATTTCAAAAGAGAAAATTTTCAAAAAGCCCTTGAAAACTATGAAGATCTGGCTGGGGATGAAAACTGGGATGCCCAGATTTTTGCAAAATACATTCTGTGCCTGGATAAGATAAAGCCAGGCAAAACTGAGAGTGTTATAAAAAAATACCTGAAAAAATATCCCAATGAGCAGGTCTATCAGACATTCCAATTCAGTTATTTAAAAAACACCAAAAAGGATGAGAAGGAGCTCGAAAAATTTACCATTGGAAAATTGATTCCCTGGTTTTTGAAAACTGGTGACAGAACGAAGGCAGGCTATACGTTTTTTCTTGAAAATAACAGTTCCAGTTACGCTGGCCAGCTTTTAGAAATGGGAATCAAAAATTATGGTTTGCAGCTGCTTTGGAAGGAAATGTTTCAAATTCAGCTACTTGAGAAAAAATATGCTGATTTGGCCGTAACCATTGTTCGGCTTTTGGACGAAAGGGTGATGGATGAAACCGAGTTGGAAATTTTTCTTCAAGAGCCCATTGCTCAGGACGAATTGGCTAAAAAAATACAAATAGAGCTTCTCAGGCAAATTCAATCCAGACCGAATGAACCCGTTTTCCCATCTTTTCTTGCCTGGATTTATACGCAAAAAAAGGACTTTGAAGGCGCTTTGATTCAATATAAAGCCTTGGATATGTTGCAGGCTTCAGGCGGAACCTTAACTTTTCAACTGGGAGAATTTGCGATAAACAACGATCTGAATCGGGTTGCAATCAAATGTTTTGAAACGGTTATTCAGTATTTTCCTGCCAGTCAGTTCCGTTTTTTGGCACAGCAAAAACTGGTTCAACTTCGGGAGGAAGTGGTCAAAAATACTTATCCGGTTAAGAAGGAAGAGGTAAAAGAGTTGATTGAAGAATATAACAATCTGGCAATGAGCCAATATTTGAATGCGTTCGACCTGACGATGAAAGTGGCAGAATTGCATGGAAAATATCTAAACAGACCAGATACCGCCATTCTCATTTTGGAAGAAAGTTTTAAGCGAATGCGCTGGCCATCAAGCTTTCAAAATAAGGCTAAGGTTTTGCTTGGAGACATGTACATTTTGAAAGACGAACCCTGGGAAGCCAGTTTGCTTTACGGCCAGGTGGAAAAAGACGAGGCTGAAAGTTTGGTTGGCTATGAGGCCAAGCTGAAGAACGCGAAGGTTTTTTATTTCAAAGGAGAATTTGAGCTTTGCCAGGAGCAGCTCGACGTTTTGAAACAAAGCACCAGCCGCGACATAAGCAACGATGCCATCGAATTAGGACTACTTCTTCAAGATCTACTGGCGGAGGACACCACGGGTTTCTTCCTGTCCAAATTTGCCGATATAGACCTGCTGATCTTCCAGGGAAATTACGCAGCTTCAATTGAACAAATCGAAAAGCTGACCATCACGATTTCAAACCCCATCGTTCTGGAGAAATTGAAATACAGACTTTTTAAGAATTTTGAGGCCACCCGGCAGTTTGACAAAGCTTTGGAAGAACTGGACCAGATCTATAAAACCAAGGCATCTCATTTGTATCTGGATGATGCGCTGTTCTTTAGTGGGATCATCCAATCAGAACAGAAAAAAAATAAGGAAAAGGCAATGGAGTTTTTCCTAAGCCTGATTAAAGAAATTCCAGGTTCGGTTTATGTAGCAGAAGCACGCAAAAGGTTGCGAATTTTGCGGGGCGATTCGGTAAATTGAATTTTGTGGTCAAGTCCTTTGACAAAAAATTTTCGCAGGCTATCCAAAAATAATTGAGATAACGTAATGGATTTCAATATTATACCAACAAGATTGGGTTGATTTTTGGAATAGAAAATATGCAAGCCTCAACGTTTCAAATCGTGTAATTTTGCAGAAATTTGGAAAATCCTTTATTCAGTCGGATTCAGAGGCAGCTATCTCGAAATCAGAGATTTATATATCATTTGGGTAGCAGCTATGCACTATTGGGACTTAATATGGCCGCCATGTTTGTGCTTACGCCAACGCTTTTGCGAAATCTGGGAAAGGAAAGTTATGGAATTTGGCTCGTTCTTTTTGGTATAACCAATTTCTTCAATCTTTCATCATTTGGTTTTGGTCAGACATTTACAATGGAGCTGATCAAAAAACAGAATAAGCAAAAAGATGTCAACCGATTGGTCAACACACTCTTCTTTTCTCTTTTGTTTTTTGCTTTGGCAACTTTTCCAATATTTCTACTGGTGGAGTTCGCACTTTTGGGCCCGGTCATTAAAATTTCGCAGAGCTTTTTGCCTGAAGCCTCACGCAGTTTCTGGCTGGTTTACATCATCTTTTTTCTCAATTTTATTTCACAGCTTCCTGCCAATATTTTATTTGCGAAGCATAAACTTGGGCTAAGAAATGGGATTGAAATGGGGCGGGTCATTGTCAATTTTTTGGCCACACTTTGGGTCATTCAATCTGGAGGTGGCATTTTGCAATTGTCCACAACCACATTGTTTGTGACCATTTTATACTTGATTGCCCTTTTCATAGCAAGTAAAGCGGTGATGCTCTTTGAAATGAAATATGCGCATTTTTCATACAAACAGTTCAAAAAATTTCTACGTCCAAGCTTTCATTTTTTCTTGATCGGCCTTGCGATGCAAATTATTGTTTACTCCGATAGCCTGTTGGTTTCTTCGCTCCAGAGTTCAGCTTTGGTAGCAATTTACACGGTTGCACTTCGAATTCCAGACGCAAGCATGCGACTGCTTTTTAAGATTTCAGATGTCAAAATCCCAAAAATAACGGCGCTTTCTGGCAACCAAGACTGGTTCAGATTATGGCTATTGCACAACCGATTGCTTTGGCTCACATTCCTTGCAGCAGGAATTGTAACGATTGGCTTGGTTTTGTTTGGCCCATATGTAATTGGTCTTTGGATGGGGAAAGAATTCGAACTCAATTATTTTTTGCTCATCATCTTTAGCATCAACATGTTTACCCAATGCTTGTTGCACGTTCCTGCTATTTTTCTTCAAAGTATGGGCATGCACGAACGATCTTCCATTTATTCAATTGTAGGAGCGCCAATCGCTGTGTTTTTTGCCTGGTTTTTGAGTAAATCATATGGCTTGGAAGGCATTGCCTTGGCCATGTGTGGCACTCAGTTTTTGATAGGAATTTTAGTGGTGCCTCAGCTTTATTCCTTCATCAATGAAATGGCAAAAGAACAGAAATTTACGCTTAACATATTGCAAGTCAAATAGAACGGATATATTTTGAATCATTTATGGAATCGATAATACTCACAGATAAATCGCAAGAATCACTTCAAAAACTTGCCGAAATGCTTCCAGAAGTTGACAAGGAGTTTTTGACCGAAACAGCACTTACTTTGACCGCCGTTTTATATCAAAAAATTTCTGAAGGATCCACCATTCAGGTAAAACTACCTGGCGGCAAGGTTGAAGAACTTCGGTTCAAATCCAGAAAATCCAATAAAAAGAAAGAAAAGACAACGGCTTAATGTTCAATCCATACAAACAGATTGCAAAGCAGCTTCTTTTTTCAATGGAAGCCGAGCAAGCGCATTATCTATCAGCCGCTTTGCTCCGAATCTCAGTTCAAATTCCTGGTTTAAATAATGTCATAAAGGGCATTTTTTCTCCCCAAAATGTTAAGGATCTATCTTTTGAAATGGCAGGACTTACGTTTAAAAACCCAATTGGTTTGGCAGCGGGATTTGATAAAAACGCTGAACTGGTTGATACACTTCCTCTTTTGGGTTTTGGTTTCGCAGAAATTGGGACAGTAACGCCAAGACCGCAAATAGGAAATCCACGGCCACGCCTTTTTCGGCTTCCAAAAAGCGAAGGCGTTGTTAACCGGATGGGTTTTAACAACGATGGTATGCACCAGATTGCCAAAAGACTATCAAAAAGAAAAAAATCTGAGTTGGTGATCGGAGGAAATATTGGCAAAAACAAGGACACCCCGAATGAAAAGGCGCATGAAGATTATTCTGCGTGTTTTCAGTGCCTTCAGCCTTATGTTGACTATTTCACCATCAACATAAGTTCTCCAAATACACCCGGTTTGAGGCAGTTGATTGAAAAGGAATCACTCTTAAGGATTCTGGAATCGGTTCAAAATGAAAATCAAAAGCTGCAAAAAGCGAAACCTATTTTTCTCAAAATTTCTCCTGACATGCAGGAAGGTCAATTGGAAACTGTTGTGGAGATTTGTAAATCCTTGAAAATAAGTGGTATTGTATCCAATAATACAAGCATAAGCCGCCAAAATTTATTGGAATCAAATGCTGAAATAGAAGCAATAGGCGCAGGAGGATTGAGTGGGAAACCAATAAAAAGCCGGTCCGCAGAATTGTTTTCTATTCTCAAAGCCCTTTGTAAAAACGATCTTTTGCTCATGGCTTCAGGTGGAATAATGAATCCTGAAGATGCATTAGATCGATTTAGTGCTGGCGCAAAGGCGGTGCAATTGTATTCCGGATTGGTATATGAAGGGCCAGGTTTGCCATCAGCTATCTTGAATGCCTTGGCCATGAAGCCCGAAATTTCCTAAGATCATTTATCTATATTTACTTGCTGAAAACCGATATTTTAGCTGTCTTTAAAAGAGAGTAAATCCATAATTTCAAACATTAAAAATGCTCTATTACAAAACCTATCCGAACCAATTTTCTTCTGAATGGGTTGTTTTTGTGCACGGAGCAGGCGGAAGCTCCTCCATTTGGTTTAAGCAAATTAAAGACTATTGCCTCAATTTCAATGTATTAATGATCGATTTACGTGGGCATGGGCGATCTCAGGGCAACAAGCCGTTCGAACAATATACGTTTAAAGAAATTTGTGCGGATATCATTGAGGTTATGGATGAAGCCAAAATACATGCAGCACACTTTGTCGGAATTTCTTTAGGAACGATTCTAATCCGCAACCTGTATGAAATGATACCGAATAGAGTCAGATCAATGGTTTTGGGTGGTGCCATTATGCAATTAAATCTACGGGCCAAAGTCCTTTCTGCATTTGGCGATTGGTTCAAAACCATAATGCCCTACCTGTGGCTTTATGGTTTTTTTGCCTGGATTATAATGCCCAAAAGAAGGCATCGCCAAAGTCGATTGTTGTTTGTGAACGAGGCCAAAAAACTTTGCCAAAAGGAATTCGTGTATTGGTATCGGCTTTTGAGCGAAGTAAACCCACTACTTAAGTATTTCAATGAGCAGCCAATCCCAGTGCCGATATTGTTTTTAATGGGAGACGAAGACTATATGTTTTTACCGTTCATTAAAAAATTGGTTCCGCAACACCCTTTATCAAGACTTTTTGTTGTACCCAATTCAGGGCATGTTTGCAATGTGGATCAACCCGATACATTCAATCAGGTCTCTATTTCTTTTATCCACGAGGTCTCTTCGGCCCAGCAAAAGCCTTTGGCTTAAATTTCGAATTCTTCTTTTTGCTTTTTTCTCTAGGTTTCAGATTTGGCAAATTTCCTTTTTGGTTTTTTAGCTTTTTTTCATGAAACGCACCCTTAAAGCTTGGATCTGCTTTTTTCTTTTGCGTATCAAGTTTTTTAAGAATTTCCTGAGACTCTTCATATGGAGTTTCTTTGGTCATAAGTTTTTCAGGCACCACACCAACCGGAATTTTCATACGGATCATTTTCTCTATTCGTTCCAAGTGAATTTCTTCAGATGGATCTACAAATGAAACCGCTTTTCCAAGCCTGTTTGCCCTTCCGGTTCGCCCAATCCGGTGCACATATTCTTCATATTTTATGGGTAAATCGAAGTTGACAACAAATCCAACCGAAGAAATATCCAGACCTCTAGCTGCCACATCTGTTGAAACCAAAACACGTACTTCTTTGGAATGCAAGGCATTAAGTGCCGCTATCCTCGTATTGGTTCCTTTATTTGCGTGCAGAAAGGAAACAGGGAATGGAAGTTTACGATCTAGAAACTTACTTATTTCAGTGGCGTGCTTTTTGGTTTTAACAAAAACCATTGCCGATTCGTCTTCAGGTAAATTTTTTAGATAGTCAAGCAACACATTTAGTTTCGTTTGAAAATTTGGCGTTCTATTTATCGTTTGCTCAATGGTGGTTGCAACTGTGGCTTGTTCGCTTACCTCAACTTTTTCTGGAAATTCAAGAAATTCTGCCGCCAACGCTTCTATTGACTCAGAGAAAGTAGCTGAAAACAAAAGGTTTTGCCTCTTAGAAGGAATCTTTTCCAGAATATTCCTTAGTTGTGGCATAAATCCCATATCCATCATTCTGTCTGCTTCATCAATAATCAATGTTTTTATGTCTTTCGTCTTCCATTCATTGGTTTGATAGATTTCTAAGAAACGACCAGGAGTTGCAAACACAATATCGTTACCGGCTTTTAGTTCTGCGAGCTGCTTGGTAATCCCGATACCACCAACCAAAACAACCGATCGAAATTGAAAGCCAACATTAAGTGCTTGAAAATGAATAGATAGTTGAGTAACCAATTCTTTGGTTGGACCAATAATCAATGCCCTTGTATTGTCGCCTTGAGGGAAATGAAGTTTCGCCATAAGAGGCAATAAGAATGCTCCAGTCTTCCCTGTCCCAGTTTGAGCGATTCCAAGAACATCTTTTCCTGCCTTTGCAAGTGGTATGGCTTTGTCTTGAATGGGCGTAGGCGTCGTCCAGTTTTGGAGTGCAATTGCATCCAAAAGCTGTTTGTTAAAGTTAAATTTTTCGAAGCCCGATTCAATCCTGTTTTCCATCTTTTCTGTTGAAATTTGTCAAAACTACATAAATCCTACACCAATTTTGGTCTTAGCCAATCATCTGGTTTGGGATTAGACTACTTTTCCACCTATACTTGAAACTTGTATTCCTGAATTTATCTCCTGAATTTTTTATATCATCATGAAAATATCATTTCGTACCCTTTTAAACTTAGAGAATAATGCGAAGTACTTTTGACCAATATCAAATGATGCGAGCCCATCATTTGATTTTTGGCTACAGAGGGACACTTAGTAATGAGCTGATTACTTCCATTCTTAGTTTATCAGAAACTAAATTAAAAGAACTTAAAACATCCTTCAAGAAAAAGAAGTCGATAATTAATATTCTTATAGAGTGTCTCCAAAACATCCTTTACCACTCCGAATCCTTTTCGGACGGGCTATTTAGCGGTCATCATTGTATATTTTTGATCGGCAAAAAGGAGGGTGAATTTTTTATTCAGATCGGCAATTATGTTGATATTAAACAAGTTTCTGACTTGAAGGCAAAGCTTGATTATGTAAACACCTTGATCCCTGAGGAAGTACATGCCCTTTATTTAGAGATTTTAGATAAAGGTAAAATTTCTGAAAAAGGCGGCGCAGGTCTTGGTATTTTACGTGTAGTAAAAGATTCTGGGCAGCATATTGAATATGATTTTCAATCAATTGACAGTCTGAGATCCTTTTTTTGTATGGAAATTAAGGTAAGTGAATAAACGAATACTTATAGGAAACCCTTGAATAAAAAGCACAATGGAACGAATAGAAATTGAACCGACCTCAACGACACCAAAAATAAGTTTTAGACCACAAGAGGGTTATTTTGAGATTTCCGGCAAATCATTACCCGAGAATTCGTTTGAGTTTTACAAACCGCTATTGGATTTTATGGAGGCCTATGCAGAAGCCCCTGTTTCGAATACTTCACTTGTTTTCAAGCTTCAGTATTTCAATACCAGTTCAACATCACATTTTCTTAGAATGATAAAGAAGTTTGAGAAAATTTCAGCTGTAGGAAGTACCGCTATGGTGAAATGGTTCTATGATGAGGACGATGAAGACATGAAAGAAGCAGGTGAAGATTTTAAAGTTTTATCAAAGCTTCCAATTGAAATCATTGGCTCTCAGTTAGATTAGCCCCAATTTACATAAAGGCAGAAGAAGTCGTCGTTTGCTTTCTGTTTGAATGAGATTGAGTTCTCTACTTGTTTGTCCGACGACTGAACTGTTTTCTGAGGCCCGTCTTACTAGATATGGGATCACCGATGCTACAGGACCGTATGGCACATATTTGGCGACTTTAAAACCATTTTTAGCCAGACTGAAACTGATATTGTCGCCCATTCCCAAAAGTTGAGCAAACCAAATCCGTTCATCATTTCTGGGAATTCCAAGTTCATCCATTTTTGACGCCAAAAGTAGATTGCTGGTTTCATTATGAGAACCGGCACAGAAATGGATTCCATCAAGGTGTTGCAGGCAATAAAGTATAGCCTGGTCAAAATCATAGTCTGTTTTTTCTTTTGAAGCCTGGATCGGATTTGGAGCGCCATTTTTCGAATAGTACGCTGCCTCTTTTTCCATGTACGCCCCTCTAACCAGCTTAGCGCCTAGAATGTATCCCTCCTTTTTCGCTTTTTGATGGGCACTGATCAATAGGTCGAGAACATTGGTTCTATACAATTGATATGTGTTGTATATCAAAGCTTTATCTTTGTTATACAAACTCATTTCTTCATACGACCATTGATCAATTATACCTTGAATCCAAGATTCTTCGGCATCGATAAAAAGACGAACATTATTAACGGAAGTTTCTTTGCAAATGTTTGAAAATCTGGCTTTCGCTCTATTCATGTCAGCCACCTCATCAATATTTTGAAGAACACCTTTCTGGGCTTTTTCCAAAAGATCCACAGAGGCAATTCCGGTGGTTTTGAAAACAGCGAAAGGAATACTTTTTGATTTTCCAGCCAGGCGAATCGTTTGTATAGTTTCGGCCATTACCCGGTCAAAACCAAATTCACTTTTTTCGCCTTCAACTGAATAATCTAAAATAGTGCCGATTTGATATTTCTGGAGCAGTTTAATCGATTTGTGGCAATCATCTAAATTTTCTCCACCACAGAAATGCCCAAAAATGCTTGCCTTTACAATTGGCTTTATTGGCAACTTTAGCCGAATGGATTGAAGTAAAATATTGGTTAGCAATTTGTTGATTGATTTGTTGTTCATACTGAAGAACAAAAAATTCATTTTCATAAGTTCAAAATTGCTTCTTGATGAAAAGGCAATTTCCGTATTCTGAAATGAAATTTTATCAATTGAATGAACATCAGACATCAGTTTTCAATTTTATGGTTTTTATGACAAAATTGAACAAAATGAGGACAGGCCAAAAATGTTACTTCTGATATTTTACCTGTGGATTGGACCAAAAAAAATCCGGTTCGAAGACCGGATTTTGTATTGAAAAATTTGGATAACCCGTAATAGGTTTTTTGGTTAGATTGGTATAAAAATCAGGCGGCTTAAACAGCGTTCTAATGAATTCAAATGTAGATCTCAGAATCTGATTTGCAAGCACTTAAGAAAAATTTCGTTCATCCTCAATATGTTATAGAACTTATTGCGAAAATTGCAATAAAACCAATTCTTTTTTAAAAATATTTCAACACCTCATAATGATCTAGGTCAAGCTGTTAAAATATAAAAATGCAATAATTTGATATAATTTAGTATTATTATAAGAATTTGTCTGATCAGAATGGAGCTGCATGTTTTTGTAGAAATATGTTTAAACAAAATCATCCAAATTTGTCGCCCAATAAAACGGGTAATTTTTACTTCTAATCTACTAGCAAAGGAAGAATTTGAAGTTGCTTTTTACTTCGCAATTTTACATAATACAAACCGTGTAAGGAACTCGGAATTTCAAGTTCATTTGTCTTTTCCAATTCATGACCAAAACGGAAAAAGATTTGCTTGCCCTGTAAATCGTATATTTCTATTTTTTCAATATTTGCAACATTCCATTTGAGAGAAATCCCTTTTTGAATTGGGTTTGGAAAGATTCTCCACAATGGTTCATTTTCCGTTTTTGATATTGAACTTATGCCTAATCGGTTCACGAGCAATGATATACCACCACCTTGTGTGCCAATTGCAAGCTCAGGATATCCATCTCCATTTAAATCAGCAGTGGAGGGAGAAACAAAGTTGCCCCAGGTTCGAAAAAGTTTTTGATTCAATACTGAATTTTCAAACCATGTGCTATCGGCCAGGAATCTATTGTTGGCATTGAGTTTGAAGTTCCTGTATATTTTTAACTTCCCGGAATAATCTCCTACGATCAAATCAAGATTCGAATCTTTATCGATATCTGCCATCGCCAGGCTGCAGTTTGAGGATATATTATAGATGCTGCCATAGTTGTTGTCAATTAACTGGTAAGTTAGTGATGGCCAAGAATTTGTTTGTCTCCAATATTGAATTTTTCCAAAATACTTTCCTATTAAAAGGTCCTTTTTATTGTCTCCGTCTATGTCTGCAAACAATGGACAATCATAGTCTGAAAATATAAACGGGAATGCTATGGCTTGATTTAAAGGTGGAAAGACAAAGGGTTGATTTACTGTAGCTTGATTCAACAGAAAGTGAATTTTGGAAGTATCGCTGTTCTTGCCTAGTGAAGAAATCCAACCGAAATCTAGCGAACCATCATTGTTAAAGTCTTCAAAAATTGGTCTGAGCGTTTTTCTATTAAGGCTTGAAATTCCAAGAAAATCGGAGCTTACAAGTTCAAATTTTGGTTGTATAGTCGTTCCTGTATTTTTATAAAATGCAATTTTTGCTTGCACCAATGCGCCAGTTCTTTCACCCTGGTTGCCAATAAACATATCTTGGTTTCCATCTCCATCCACATCAGCAAATGCTGGAGTAGATTCCGCACCAACATCAATGCTTTCGTTTTGTAAATAATCGGTTTTAGAAAATTCATAATTAGGAATATTACCGCTGCTTTGGTCCAGATAAAGATGTGTTCCTTTTGATGTGTTGATAGAATAGTCTTCAGATTTATTGTTAAAAAAAGTAGGAGAACCCAAAATGTCCAGTTTTCCGTCAAAATTCACATCCATTTGATATACAGATGGAAAGGTATTTATTTTAACCCGGTTGCTTTGATTTGGAAATAGGGTATCAGCAGATGTGATCAAAGCGCTTTCCGGACTTCCGCCGTTTGTCAGCCTGTTCAAAAGAGAACAATGCAAATCACCGACCAATAAATCTTTGTCTCCGTCTCCATCAAAGTCAATCGCACTTAATTGAGATCCAACATGTTGAATGCGTGCCGTTTGCATAGGAATATTTCTTCCACCTGCCTTTTGACCAAAGCAACCAGTATTCAATCTGATTTGGCCACAAACGGGTGTGGTGGAAAACAAGCCAAAAGCGCAGAGTTCCTTTTTGAGCTGAAAACCAGCGCATTGTCCGGTGTTTTCATACACCATATTCTTGTGGTATTCCACAATGCTACCCCCTGAAAACTCAAAAGCCAGAATATCCAAATCTCCATCTCCATCAATATCAGCAATAGCTGGTGCTCCATATGCGTTAACTTGAAGATTGATTTGGCCACTAAAGCCCTGACTGGTAAGGCCATCAACTTCCAAAGTAAAAGCAACCTGGCCAGGGACAGCGGAAATGTTTCGATACACTTTAATTCCAGCTGCGGTTGAAGTAAACAAATCCTTTTTTCCATCACAATTGAAATCTGCTGTTGCAATCCAATTCTCCAGTGGAGGGAGAAGATGCTCATAATCAGTGTTATACTCCCAAATTGATTTTCCATTTTCAACTTTGGCCAAATAAGTTAGGACACGATCTGATGTTTTATCAAAAACCACCAAATCATCTTGTCCATCATTGTTGACATCGCAAGGCCAGAATTGCCCAGAATTGTATGAGCCAGTCCATGGATTAGCAATCGCTTCGCCATTTTGAAAAACTTCTACATTTTCATAAGATGAAAATGAAAAGAACTGTGAAAAGGCATGCGCCGTCAGGAGTGTAAAAAATAAAAATAGTGAAATCTTTTTTTTCATTTCAATGTGCTTAGTAGTGACAATTCAAAAACAAACCAGTTGTCAAAAGTAGCATCAAATTTGGTCAATTTAAGTGTTGAAATGATTTGAGGAGCTCAACTGAAACTATTCATACTCGAATCACTTTTAGATAAGATCGATCCTAATTTATGGCGAAGAGAAATATTTTTACATGATCAGAAGGTATTTTTTGTTTTTTGCATCCTCGATTTAGTTCCTACATTTTATCCACCAAATATGGCCAGTACCAAAAAACAAAAAGAGGAAGCAGTTAAGCCTGAAATTATTCAACCGAGTAAGAAGCTTTTGATGGAGATTGCTTGGGAGGTTTGTAATCAGGTAGGCGGAATTTATACAGTTATTCGCTCCAAAGTTCCTGCTGCTGTAGCTCAATGGGGCGAAGATTATTTGTGCGTTGGGCCTTTGGTTCATAAAAACTTTTCTTCTGAATTTGATCCATTGGAGGACTACAGTCATCCTTTTGGACAGGCAGTTTTAAAAATGCGGGAAGCTGGTTTTCAGGTACTTTATGGGCGTTGGTTGGTTTCTGGAAATCCGAAAGTCATTCTTTTGAACCCCTTTCAAGTTTTTGATAATCTGTCTGTTTTAAAGTACAATTTATTCGAACATCACGACATCAACTGCCCTGAAAACGACTCCCTTTTTGATCAATGCGCTGCTTTTGGTGAAACCGTTCGTTTGTTTCACTATTTCCTTTCACAGGTTGAAGAATCTAAAAAATACAAAATGGTCAGTCACTTTCATGAGTGGATGGCCTCAACATGTATTCCAGATCTGCGCAGGGAAAACTTGCCATATAAAATTGTTTTTACTACCCATGCCACGCTTCTTGGCAGGTACATAGCGATGAATGATGCATTCTTTTACGATCATCTTCCATTTTTTGATTGGCATAAAGAAGCGACCTATTTCAATGTGGTTGGTACAGTGAAAATGGAAAGAGCGGCAGCCCATGGCAGCCATGTTTTTTCAACAGTTTCAGAAGTTACAGCAAGAGAATGCTTTCACCTACTTGGTCGTCAGCCAGATGTAATTGTTCCAAATGGATTAAATATTGAGCGATTTACGGCTTTGCATGAGTTTCAAAATCTTCACAAACAGTATAAGGATAAGATAAATGAGTTTGTGATGGGGCACTTTTTTCAAAGCTATTCCTTCGATCTAGACAAAACCATTTACTTTTTCACATCGGGTCGTTTTGAGTTTCGCAACAAAGGATTTGACATTACTCTGGAAGCACTCGCCCGGTTGAATTGGAAAATGCAGCTCGAAGGCCTTGATAGTACGGTCGTTATGTTTTTAGTAACAAAACAACCATATCATTCTATGAATCCAAATGCACTCCAAAGCAGGGCAATGATGGAAGAAATCAGACAAACGACCAAGGCAATTGAAAGTCAAGTGGGTACGAAGCTATTTTATTCAGCAGCATCCAGCTCAGAGAATAAATTGCCCAACCTAAATGAATTTGTAGATGATTATTGGAGATTAAGACTTCGCCGAATTGTACAGTCCTGGAAATCAGACAATTTACCATTGATTGTGACACACAATTTGGTCAATGACGGGGCGGATGAAATGCTGCAAGCGATACGAAGCCACGGACTACTTAACCATAGAAATCACAAAGTCAAAGTTGTTTATCATCCAGACTTTATAGCGAGCACAAATCCACTTTTTGGGATGGATTATACGCAATTTGTTCGCGGCTGCCACCTTGGCGTTTTTCCAAGTTATTATGAGCCCTGGGGTTATACACCTTTGGAGTCAATAGCTTCGGGTGTTCCTACGGTTACTAGTGACCTTTCAGGTTTTGGAGATTATGTTTTAAAATCAATGCCAGATCATGAAAAAAATGGCATTTATGTGACAAACAGAAGGTACCATAGTTATTACGATGCAGCGGAACAATTATCAGAACAAATGCTTAGTTTCGTTAAACAATCCCGCAGAGATAGAATCAACCAAAGAAACCTAACAGAAAGAGCATCAGTGCTTTTTGATTGGGATTATCTGTATGAGTACTACAAAAAGTGTTACGAAAAGGTCTAGAAATTGAGTTGGCTTAAGGATTGCAAAATGTGCAATATTTTGGGTCGGCCATTTTCGTTTCCAACATTCTAATTTCTTGATGATTACAAGATTGGCATTCTAATACTTCTCCTTTTGGCAAAGTTGTGGGCATTTGACACCAACCACAAGGAAGGCCTTTTATTGATTTAGTAACAGAAAACCCAGGTGTTTTGCAAGAAGGACAAACCGAAAATGCATTTTTCACAAGGTCTTCAGCTGCTTTTATGATGTTTTTTCTCCGGTTTTCATTTCTATGTGCTCGTAAATCGGGACTTAAAGTTGCTGATTTATTCAAGTTTTGAATTTGAAGAAAGGCCAGATTGACCTCGTCTGTAGAATTAAAATCTTTGTAAACCAGCCATTTATCTTCAAAAAGTGTTTTTAAGATCAAACCCTCTGAATGAAAATCTCTGTGTTTTAGATAGGGTACCAATTCCGATGGATTTGAAATTACCGTTTCCCAAAATGGAAATCCAATTTCTGTGCAAAAGCCTTTGATTATAAAGTTTTCAGAGACATTTTTTAGTATCAAAAGTTCCAGATTTTGAGTTAATAACGGCATTTGGGGAAAGGGAAAAAATGCGCCTTCGCTGCTCAAAAAAATAAATTCCTGCGGCAATATTTTTTGGGCACTATCAATTTTGAGTAAAGCAGTTTCCAATTGATTGCCAGGTCTTTCTATTTCGCCAGAAAATGTTCCTAGAGCATCAGAGTTAAAATTTGGAACCACTGCCAGTTTCAAACCTAGGCCATTTTTTAGAGTAGGAAGGATAATCTCATCCTTTTCGTGCATTGTGGCCATCCAGGCAGTTTTGCCTACAAACGAAAATTCTGATTTCATTTCTTGCTTACCATCCTTCTAAAATTTCAGCATCCAACCAATTTGGGAAAATTTGTTTGTGGGAAATCTTAATTTCTGTTAGCAACCTTGCTCTTAAGAGGTCAATGTTTGTTCTTTTTTCTGCCGAAATAAAAATTGACATTGTATTGGAGGAGGTTCCCCAGGAAGGAGATCCATTTTCATCAGGTTGTGCAAGATCTATTTTATTGTAAACCAGTATAGTAGGTTTTTCAGCACATTTTAGTTCAACCAAAATTTTATTGACAACTTCAATCTGGTTTTCATGGGCGGGGTGAGAGAAATCGACCACATGCAATAGCACATCTGCTTCTCTGATCTCGTCCAAGGTTGATTTGAAACTTTCAATTAAGTGGGTTGGCAGCTTGCGGATAAAGCCCACTGTATCGGTAAGTAAAAAAGGAATTTGCTGCCAGACAATTTTTCTAACCGTAGCATCTACAGTGGCAAACAGTTTATTTTCGGCAAAAATATCCGACTTAGCCAACATATTCATCAAGGTCGATTTGCCAACGTTTGTGTACCCAACCAATGCGACTCTAACTATTTTTTCTCGATTCCTTCTCCTTGTAATGGATTGTTTGTCAATGGTTTCAAGCTTTTCTTTTAAGAATGAAATCCTGTCGTTTACAATTCTTCGATCGGTTTCAAGTTCTTTTTCGCCTGGTCCTCGGTTTCCAATTCCGCCCCTTTGCTTGGTAAGGTGGCTCCAAAGTCGGGTTAGCCTGGGCAACATATATTGATATTGAGCGAGCTCCACCTGAATTTTAGATTGGGCTGTTTGAGCCCGCATCGAGAAAATATACAAGATCAAAAGGCTTCTATCAAGAATCTTTACTTTAAGTTCGGCTTCTAGGTTTCGAACCTGGGCAGGACTTAAATCATCATCAAATACAATCAAGTCTATTGGGTTGTCTATCGTCCAGGCTACGATTTCTTCGAGTTTCCCTTTTCCAACGTAGGTTCCATTGTCTGGTCGCTCCAGTTTCTGAACAAACTGTTTGACAACCAATGCTTTGGCCGTTGTACAAAGAAATGCCAACTCTTCCAGATATTCAGTTGTTAAGCTTTCTGCTTGTTGTTTTGGTGTAACCGCAACCAGAATGGCCTTTTCCTGAGGATTTGTGGTTTCGTATAGTTTGCGTTCGATCATATCGACAGCAAAGGTCGGTTCTTTTTAAGAAATAGTATGGAACAATTCAAACCGTCTAAAACCTCCTAAAATTTGACAAATTGGGAGGTTTTAGTAAGTTTGCGTTCATGAAAATTCTTGAATTGCCACCAACAAATCAAAATATTAGTGATGCTATAGAGATTATGAATCGGCTAGACATAGAGCCGATTTTCCAAAAGGCACTTAATGAAGCATTGTATTGGGATAAAATTAAGTATTTAACTCTGCCAGAAGGTGTCAGTCATGAAGCATTTTGGACAGCATTAAAACTTTTTAAAATACCAAAGGACCCTTTGGTTTTTGGAGAATTTAGGTTTAACATAGGTTTAAGTAAGGCTCATTTAAAGATGCTTCACGAGTTTGATCTCAATTTAGGAGGCTCACTTTTGTCAGGAGAAAAAATGGATCCACTGGATAGAGAATCCTTTTTAATTTCTTCCTTAATGGAAGAAGCGATAACCAGTAGTCAAATTGAAGGTGCTGTTACTACTCGGCAAATGGCTAAAGAGATGTTGATTCAAAATAAAAAGCCAGTTAATGAGTCAGAAAGAATGATTTATAACAACTATATTACCATCAGGAGGATTAAGGAGCTGGCAAGCCAACCGATTTCTGAAACGTTGCTTTTGGAAGTGCAGCAGTTGATTACAGCAAAAACGTTAGATAATGAAAAGGATAGTGGGCGATTTAGGCAGAACAATGAAGTTAGGGTTGTTGATGCACTGGATGGTTCTGTGGTACACCAACCTCCTGATTTTCAGGATTTACCACAATTGATGCGTAATTATTATGATTTTTTTAATCTCGATAATGATGAAGATTTTATTCATCCAGTTGTTAAAGCATCTATTTTACATTTTCTAATTGGATTTATTCATCCATTTGTTGATGGTAATGGCAGAACTGCCAGGACAATATTTTATTGGTATATGCTCAAAAAGGGATACTTGCTTACAGAGTTTCTTTCCATTTCCAGTATCATTTTAATATCTAAAACAGCATATGCCAAAGCATTTTTATATTCAGAAACAGATGAACTGGATTTGAGATATTTTCTTCACTACAAGTTAAAGGTAATCAAACAGGCTTACAATGGCTTGCGAGAATATATCAATCGAAAAGTAAAGGAAAAGGCAATTGAGAATCAGTATTTAAAAATTGGGGGAATCAATGAGAGACAGGCCAAATTGATTAAAATATTAATTGACGAGCCAGAAAAATATTTTACGGTAAAGGAAGTGCAAAATCGTTTTGGGATTGTAAATCAATCCGCAAGATCAGATTTGCGTGGCTTAGAAAATTTAGGATTTTTGAGAGCCACATATGTGAACAAGAAAAAACAGATTTTCATCCGCTCTGATGACATCATATCAAGACTAAAGGAACAAACCGCCTAAAACCTCCTAATTTAAAATATATTGGGAGGTTTTAACAAAGAATAGCTTTTCAAAAGCAAGATTATTATTGCACTGCCAGCCAAGCCATCAGGCCACAACCAATTTCTAAAGCATCTTCATCAATGTCAAAAGTGGGCGTATGCACTCCAGAAACAATTCCTTTTTCCTCATTTCTGGTTCCAAGTCTATAAAAGCACCCTGGCAATTCTTGTGTGTAGTATGAAAAATCTTCTGCCGCCATCCAAACATCCAGATCAACTACGTTTTCTTTCCCTAAATAGTCGATTGCTGAACTCTTCATTTTGCGTGTTAGTTCTGGATCATTAAATAGAAAAGGGTAGCCCTTTCTGATTTCCAAATCAGCCTTTGCGCCAAAAGAGCTACAGATTCCTTCAATAATTTGTCTGATTTTTACATGCGCATTGGCCCTCCAAACTTCATCCATTGTTCGGAATGTGCCTTCCAGATAAATAGAGTTTGGCAAAATGTTGGTTGCGCCATTTGCAATCACTGTTCCAAAAGACAAGACAGAGGGAATCTTTGGATCGGCCGCACGACTTACCACCTGCTGAACCGCGGTTATAACCTGAGCCGCTATTGCGATGACGTCAATTGCAAGATTTGGCATCGCACCATGCCCTCCTTTGCCATGAATGGTTAGATAAATTTCATCGGCACTTGCCATATAAAGGCCCTCTCGAAAGCCAACTTTCCCCACTTCCAATAAAGGCATAACATGTTGACCAACAATAGATAAAGGGGCTGGATTTTGCAATACACCTTCTTTAATCAACATTGAGGCCCCACCGGGCACTTTTTCTTCACCTGGCTGAAAAATAAGTTTAACGGTGCCTTCAAATTGATCTTTTAGTTGGTTCAAAATCCATGAAACACCTAAAAGCGAAGCAGTATGAACATCATGCCCGCAAGCATGCATTACGCCAGGATTTATAGATTTGTACGAAGCCTCGTTTTTTTCAAAAATCGGCAATGCGTCCATATCGCCACGCAAGGCGATTATTTTTGAGCCAGGATTTTTGCCCTCAATTATGCCAACTACGCCTGTTCCGGCAACGCCGCTTTGGTGGATCACACCAAAATCTTTCAATCGATCTGAAACAAATTGGGCTGTTTCAAATTCCTGAAACGATAATTCGGGATGGGCGTGCAAATGATGTCTCCAGGATTGAACCTGTGGGGCGATTTCATTTGCAAGTGATTTAACTTTACTCAGCATCGCTCAAAACTAAAGAAATCAGACCAAAATAAGTACTCGAGGGGACCTTCGCATTAAAAAATACCTAAAATTCGGAATCAATGCTTTTTTTTCTTCAACCCTGGATGGGTGTAGGCTCTTTTTGTGAGCCTTCCGTTTTCATCCAAACTGGGTTCATTCTTTTTTAATCCCTCTGCACTTCCCGATTTCACAACTTCTGTTCCACCCTGAATATCTGGACAGGGATAAGTATTTCTATTACAGCCAGATAGGGATACTAAGACAAAGAATAATAAAAAATCACATCGAAGCATACGGATCGCTTTCATCTGTCAATACTTCTAGCAGCATCCTGATTTCGTTTTCTTTTTCATCATCTCCAGATTTTTCAAAAGCTACTATCATATTTCGCATAACTCTTCTTATAATATCCAAATGACTACAAGGCTGATAGAATATATCATTGGTTTTTAATTGAAGATTGATCAGATAGTTGTCTATGTCTTGCTTGTTAAAAACCAAACCTTTGTTAAAAACATTAATGTAAAATTGATGATGGCCTTGCTTGTAGGTCAAAATAAATAAGTTGGGAAGATTAACCCCAAAAACAGGCAGCTTCATTCTTTGCGCAACCAAAAGGTAGAGGCAGCAAAGTGAAATTGGATTTCCCTTTTTGCTTTCCAAAACGATGTTGATCATTGAGTTGCCAATGGAGTGAAAATTTTTTGTGTTTGGTGAAAATTTCAGTTTGTTAAATATCACTGAATTTAAAATTTTGATCTGATCCAAAGGCACTACGTCGGGCTTGAACTCGAGCCAGGTTTCGTAATAAATTTGTTGAACCAGGTCTTTAATTTTAGAAAACTCTAAATCTGGATATTGGTAGGTTGCAATCAGCCATAACCCTTCGAGTAAATCTTGGGTTTCGCTGCTTTTCCAGCTCAATAATTTCTTTTTTAGATTTTCGAACTGAAGATTGTGAATAATATCCTCAATTCTTTTTTGCGAGCGGGTATCAAAACTTTGTTCCCATTCTTGCTCCAAAACAGGTATGATAGAGTCGCCAAGTGAAATGATTTTTTGCTCTACCAGAAACACAACCTCCATGTCGGTATCTCCAAGTAGTGTTACCAAAGCTTTCATCTCGCTGATTGTCAACTCGTTTTCCATTCAATATCTAATGTTTGTTCATGTTTTGAATTGGCAATAAACACAAAATTTGAGCTTTGCTCGTTTTGAGTTTATAATTTTTTTTAACACTTTTTATACCTCCAACCACACTTTCTAGTTCTTTTTGGAAAGATAATTGAAATCTCTCTGTGGATAAAATTTGTTGGTTGGACAATTCTTCCTAAAATTGAGCCGTCATTCAATTTTTATATTTACTACAACACACAATGGAAGGCAAAAAAAAGTACAAAGCCGTTATGCTCATCGATGACAATGAGATTGATAATCTCATAAATCAAAAGATGTTGGAGGCTTCCAATGTTGCGGAAACCATTCTCATGCATACTGGTGCCAAGGGCGCACTTGAATTTTTGAAAAACATCGAAAAACTTTCTACCAACGGGGTTGGGTTACCAGAAGTTATATTTCTTGATATCGATATGCCCTTGATGGATGGATTTCAGTTTTTGAATGAATTTGAAAAGCTTTCAGATTATATCAAGAACAATATTTCTATCATTATGCTAACCTCTTCCATAAATCCACAAGATTTGAGCAAAGCGAAGAAGAGCAATTATGTTAAAAAATATATCAACAAACCGCTCACCCAGGAAGCCTTAGAAAAGCTTTAGGTCAAACATTCTTTTAGAAAAGGTCCCGCCGAAAGCGGGATTTTTTTATGCCATGAAAAAAGTTTTTATCATCTGTGGTCCAACTGCTTCTGGCAAAACAGCATTGGCAATTTCGCTTGCCCAGCGCTTGAATACAGAAATCATATCGGCAGATTCCAGGCAGATTTTTAAGGAATTGAATATTGGTGTTGCAAAGCCAAGTCCAAAAGAATTTTCTGTTGTGAAGCATCATTTTATCTCTCATGTATCTGTTCATGAGGAATATACGGCAGGAAAATTTGCAAAGGAAGCCAGAAGTTTTTTAGCTGATTTTTTTATTGAAAATGAAAGTATAGTGCTTTGTGGCGGAACTGGTTTGTATATCAACTCGCTAATCGAAGGCATCGAAAGACCGCCTGTTTCTGAAGCCATCAGACAAGAAGTCAACACACTAATTGAGGAAAATGGATTGCCCTTTGCTGCAAAGCTTTTGGTAGAAAAAGATCCCACTCTGGCAGATCAAACCAATCTTCACAATCCTAGAAGAGTGCAACGTGCATTGGAATGGATAATTGCAGGAAAGCCAATTTCTCAAGCTCAAGAATGGCCTCAAGAATGGAAAATTTATAAATATGCGATTGAGCTTCCAAGAGATTTGCTCTATGCCCGAATCAACCAAAGAGTGGATGAAATGTTAAAAAATGGTCTTTGGAAAGAAGTAGAATCTTTGCTGGATCTTAGAAATCTAAATGCCCTTCAAACGGTTGGCTATCAGGAGATTTTCGATTTTTTTGACGGAAAATATACCAAAAAGGAAGCCATTGAGAAGATCAAACAGCACACCAGAAATTATGCCAAACGACAGTTGACATGGTTCAAAAAGGACGAGGAAATAAACTGGATTCAGCCTGGAAATCAGGAGGAAATGCTGGAAGAAATACTAGCCTCCCAAGGCAATTGAATAACCTTGAAATTCATTAATTTCCCCATCATGCTGTATGGTTTTTCATTCAGCAGCTTTTCGTAAGCGAATTGATTTTCTTTCAATTCAGAATTTAGGGTTGAAATTTCTCTTACTTTTTGGTTGATGCTTTTCAAAATAATTTCCTGAATATGTTTCGATTCAGACGAACTATACAAGTTCTCAAAAGCTTGGTTTACAGAGTCAAGCTTGTCTTGAAGAGACTTGCTGTCCAATTTGCCAGATAAATAACCACACATATTCTCACAAAAACCTTCAAGTTCCGAAACTGAAAGGCTTTCAAGCTGATCTACATCCGTTCGCACTTGTTTTTTAGATTCCTGAATTAGCGAAATCAATCTAAGAATCGAACTTCGGTAATTTTTAAAGGTGTGGTAGTTTACTCCAATTACAAGAAACAGAACCCCACAGATGACCACGAAAAAAGGAACAAATCCCACTCTAGTTAAATTTAATTACCTAAACACTTAAAATATCTACCAATCGGATCAGATCTGGATGAATGGGCTTTCGCAAGGTAATGGTTTCCTTAAACGAAGTATAAACGACTTCATTGTTTACAATTCCTGCCATTACATTTTTTCGACCATCCATTAAGCCTTCTACGGCTGCCACACCAAGACGAGAACTCAATATTCTGTCATACGCCGACGGAGCTCCTCCTCTTTGGATATGACCAAGTGTGGTAACTTTAATATCAGCATATGGCACATGTTTTTGTACACGATTGGCAACTGCCAGAGCACCACCCTCTTCATCTCCTTCGGCAACAACTATAATTGAGGATGTTTTGGACCTGTTCCAGCCTGCTTTTAGCGTTTCAATAACTTCTTCAATTGAGCTGTTTGTTTCAGGAACCATTACCAATTCTGCTCCACCGCCAATCCCAGATTGAATCGCAATATATCCTGAGTCTCTGCCCATGACCTCAATAAAAAATATCCGGTCATGAGAATCTGCAGTATCTCTTATTTTATCAATTGCCTCAAGGGCAGTATTTACAGCAGTGTCAAAACCAATTGTATAATCTGTACCGTAGAGATCGTTGTCAATTGTGCCCGGTGCGCCTACGGTTGGAATTCCATATTCGTTGTAAAATATATCTGCACCTGTGAATGTACCATTTCCACCAATTGCAACTAAGCCATCAATGCCCAAACCTATAATCTGTTCGTAGGCCTTTCTTCTTCCTTCGGGATTGCGAAACTCCTCACTTCTGGCTGATTTTAAGATGGTTCCACCCCTTTGCACTGTATTGCTAACAGCCTTAGAATCAAGCTTTACAATGTCGCCTTTGATCATTCCATTGTAGCCCCGCCTAATCCCGTAAATTTCTATGCCATAATACACGGCGGCCCTAACGGCAGCCCGTACACAAGCGTTCATACCTGGTGAATCTCCACCAGAGGTAAAAATCGCAATTTTCTTCATACGCAATTGATTCTGAAATAGTTCAGACCTTAACCTGTAATATTGTAAGATGCAAATAAAACCTTTCCTGCTTGATAAGACAAATATGAAAGTCTTTTGGATGCAATTGGAAAGGCGAATCGGTGTATTGTTGTTTTAAATTTGAATGGATTTTTTTAAAGATCGTTAAACCTTTATTTATTGCGAGTCCTCAAAAGGAAAATTTAAAACAAAATAAAAAATGAAAAAGGGATTGTTATTGATCATTCTGGTTATGTTTTCAATAGGAAACATGTGGGCTCAGACCGATGTAGTTCTGAAACCAAAAAAATCGGCTGAGGAAAGGGCCGAATCATTCACAAATAGAATGGCAAAAAATCTTAATCTTGAAGCCACCCAAGTTGAACGATTCAAGGTGCTTAACCTGGAGAGATTTAAGCAAATTGATGAAGCAAGGACTTTATCTGGGGAAAACAAAAAGCAGGTTGCCATGAAAGTAAGAGAGATAAACGATGCTTTTTTAAACAATGCAAAAGGCGTTTTAACGCCTGAACAATTTACCAAATTTCAGGAAATGAAGGTGGAAATGAAAGAAAAGGCGATGGCTCGAAGGGCATCTAGGAAGGGGTAAGCATTAGAATTATCATTTTGACCTGAAGGGCAACCTTCAGGTTTTTTTTATTGAATATTTAAGAGATTATAGATTGGTTTGCCAATCTTTTTTAGGGCAAATTTTCATTATGATTGTTGAAATTATATTATATAACCTATTGATTTTTGGCATATTAACTTGTTCTGGGTTTCTCCCTGCTCGTTTGCTCGAAAGGAAGACTATCTACACAGGATATTTCCCTATCCTTTTTATCAGCCTTATTTTTGGATATTTTATTATTGAATCATTGGTAGCTATTTGGTTTACAAGAGGGATCACATTGCAATGGCTGAATCTAATTCCTGTTTTGTGTCTGTTCCTCATGCCAGATGTTCCTGAAACAAATAATAGGTCTCAGCAAGCCTTCAAATATTTTCTTTTACCTATTTCGCTTTTTTTATTTTCATGTTGTTATTTTTTAAAGTCATATGCATATAATCTTCAGAATTTTGATAAATATCCATTTATAGATATTATCAGTTATGCCTGCACAAGTCTTGGCATGAAACTTTCTGGTATTGAAACCACAGCTTCAGCAGGAGCAATTTTTTTCCCAGACCAATTTCGGCTCGCCTTATATCATTTTTCTGAACTTTGGGCCATTGTTGGTATCACAAAATTATTGCCTGTTACTGAGGCTTATGCAATTTGTTTTATTCTACCGGTTCTGTTTTTTACCGTTATTGGATTAGGAATATATTCTATTGCAGCTGAGCTAAAATTGCCATCAATTTTTCTTGCTGTTCTTGGAGTGTCCTTATGTTTTTCAAATGCGAAGCTATTATTCTATGATGATGTATTTTTTTATAGTCTTCTT
>Ga0105046_10002675_pt1 | contig 28139 bp, 23 predicted proteins | sample MAT03_FD_78385 | JGI IMG/M metagenome (GOLD analysis project Ga0105046, IMG submission 78385) | Freshwater microbial communities from Lake Fryxell liftoff mats and glacier meltwater in Antarctica - MAT-03 (megahit assembly) | ecosystem: Environmental > Aquatic > Freshwater > Ice > Liftoff... | reverse complement strand
GTGAATTTTATAGAACGAGCTGACGTTCGATGTCACCGTAGCTGTGAGAGAGTTCCCGCCATGCTTCACCTAATCGCTTAAAACCGATGTCGATGTCTGCGGGGCGGTGTGCGCCGTAGTTTAGGCGCATCACATGCGGGTCTGGGTTGTTAGGATAAAATACGTTTCCAATCGCGTATCCGACGCCTTTTTGAATGGCGGGGATATAAAGTTCTGCGGCAGTGGGGCCATTACTTGGTAGGCGTACCCATAGATAGAGGCCCCCTTGCGGCACACGCCAATGCGCGCCCGGAGGGAAGTAGCGATGTGCGGCTGCTACGGCGGAATCTCGGCGGCGCAAGAATTCACGGTTATTGCGCTCTAATTGCTGCGCCATCACGCCGCGCTCTAACATCAGATGGATGGCGCGTTGGTTTAGCCCCGGTGTCGAAATATCAGCCGCTTGTTTGACGCGCACCAAGCGTTGATGATGCTTGCTGTCCGAGATGACATAGCCGATTCTCAAGCCCGGCAGCAACATCTTGGTGAAGCCGCTGGCATGAATCACCACGCCATAATCATCCAGCGCCCGCAGCGGCGGGATGTGATCGCCTTCATATCGAAACTCGTGATATACACCGTCTTCCAAAATGGTGATCCCGTGCTGCTGCGCGAGATTGATCAATTGTCGGCGACGATTGAGAGGCATGACGCTACCTGATGGGTTTTGGAAGCTTGGCATGACGTAAATCAGGCGGGTGGGGTGTTCCATAATGTACTGCTCAAGCAGGTCAATTCGCATCCCGTCTTGGTCGCTGGGGATGCCATGGACGTTGATGCGGCGTGTGCGGGCGATGTCCAGAATTCCGATATAAGTCGGTTCTTCGGTGATGATGGTGTCACCTTCGTTGACCAGTGCTTGGATGACCAGATCGAGTGCTTGCTGCGTGCCACCGGTGACCAGCACATCATTGGAGGTGCAGCGGATTCCCAACGCACTCACATAATCACGGACGGCGGCGCGCAACGGGGCATAGCCTTCTGGCATCTCATAGCCGAGCGCCTTTGCGCCATCACGGTCTAGCACGTAGTTAATCGCGTCGCGTAGTGTTGAGACGGGGAAGAATTCTGGTGAGGGCGCACCCTGACCAAAATTAATCACTCCGGGTTGGCGGGCAAGCCGCATCATTTCGCGCAGCGGACGGTCACTGTTATTCTGTTCTTTCAGCGGGGCTTGCGTCAGCTTGGTTTCTGGGTTTGTGGTTCGGTCTGGCGTGACATCGCGTGCTACAAACGTCCCACGCCCGGCGTGTGCGCTGAGATAGCCTTCCGAGCGCAGTTCTGCGTAGGCGTTCACAACGGAGATACGGCTGATACTGAGTTGATCGGCCAGTTCCCGGCTGGCGGGCAGACGTGCGCCAGAGGGTAGCGATCCACTTTCGATTTGGGCGCGAACATGGCGAATAAGCTGCCGATAAATCGGCTCTTCACCGTCACGATCCAACGCCATCGAAAGTTGTGCGGCGTTGAACATGCTTAATTCTCCTTGATGCGGCGTGTAAAGGGTTTCACGATTCCATATAATACCATTATCGTCAAATTTTTAAGCAATAACAACAATAAACCCGTTGATATTCGCATATCAACGGGTAATCTAACACTTGCCTAATAAGTCCAATCGGGCGCAGCACACTTTTAACGTGAACCGCGAATCGTCCTTACGAGCTGTTGGATGCTCAGTTCTGGCAGTGATTCGCTCAACATAATGCGATTGCCACTTTTGGTCGCGACAGGTAGCGTGATGGTTTGGGAAGTGACGCAGAAGAAAATCGGCTTATCACGGTTGCTAAAGTGACGAATCAATCGCTGGACATGCGGGGATTGGGTTGCTTTGGGTGAATAGACCACCACCAAACCCCAACATTCTGTGCTGGCCTTGTCGATGCCAACGCGCCAATCTTCGCTGTTCATCGGCAGGTGTTGATCGACCCAAATTTTGATATTGTTGTCCATCAGGCGATTGACCAACATTGCGACATGCTGTTGCCAATCGTCGCGATGATAGAGGCAGAAGAGATGTTCACTGAGGTCACCGGCCACTGGCACAATATCTGAGGCGGGTTCAGCGCGAATAGGCAGGCCGCTGCTCGTCAAAGGTGATAATCCCTCGGTGGTGGGTTTACCACCGGCGTTAGAGCTATCGCCCTTCGTGAGATGGGACGTTTTCATATCCGAAGTGCTGAAGCTGTCTGGGTTGTTGGTATAAACCAAGCGAATGGTTTGCCCGATTCGGAGGATGTCGCCCGATTTCAACGATTTAGAGTCGATAAGCTCTACATCATTGACCTTTGCACCGTTGGTTGACCCCATGTCTTTGACGGCATAGCCTGCGCCGTCCCAATCAAAGCGCAAATGCTGGCGGCTAACTTCCGGCTCGAGCAGAATGATATCGTTCATTGTGCCTCGACCAATTTGGACGCATTCGCCTTGCAGTGGGTAGACACTGCGGTTGGTCTGGCCTTCAATGATGACTACCAAGTAGACGGGTTGGTCATCATCTTTTGGACTGACAAGCGGATCAGTCTCGGAGAGTTGAACCTCTAAGGTGATCGAATCACCGAGTTCGATAATGTCGCTCGACTTCAACGGCCAACAGTCGCTAATGCGATGGCCGTTGATGAACGTCCCGTTCCGAGAGCTAAGATCACATAGCTCATAGCCATTGGACGAACGAACCAGTCGGCAGTGTTCCCGACTGACCTCGTTATCGTCAATGATGATCTGATTACGTACGCCGCGCCCAATCATGACGGATTCGCTTATACAGAGAAATATCCGTCCGACTTCTGGCCCGCGCCGCATGATGAGTTGGGCAGGCATAAACCTACTTTCAGAGCTGAATAAGAGAAGCTCTAATAAGACTACCTCTGACCCTAAGTGTAACCGTAAAACTACTATTGCGACAAGTTTTGACGCAAATTGGTAGGGTTATGGTACTATCTGTGTACAGAACGTTTACAAATGTCAGGGAGATTCTACATGAGATTAGGACGTGGGACACGCCATATCGCCGTTTTTACGGCGGCTTTGAGCATGATTTCAGCCTTTGGCATTGCGGTACAGTCCCAGCCGGGGACATCAAGTTGCTCGGCTTTGATTCAATCGGCGTTGCAAGAAGTCGGCAACAGTTGTTCGGCCTTAGATCGTAACAGCGTATGTTATGGCTATAATCGCGTGAATGCTAGTTTTGCGGAAACGGTGGAAGATGATTTCTTTAGCGCGGCTGGGGATCGCGCAGGCTTGCGACAACTGTTGAATATCGGTACTGCACCGTTCGATGAAGCCAGTGATGAATGGGGCGTTGCGGTGATGAACGTGCAAGCGAATGTCCCCGGCGGGCTGCCGGGGCAAGCCGTCACATTTATCTTGTTGGGTGATGTTAATGTCCAGAACGCCGTAGACCCCGCCAGCGCACAGGATGAGGTCGCGGTGGTCGATTTGCAGATTGGCAGCACCAATGCCCGTGTTCGTACTGGCCCCGGCTCGAATTTTAATGTAGTCGGGGCGGTGACGGCGGGTGATACCATTCAATCGGACGGCATTTCATCGGATGGCGATTGGGTTCGCTTGGATTACAACGGTTTGATGGGCTGGATTAGCAAATCATTAGTGGGTTCTGGTGACACCTCAAGCTTGTCTGTGATTACCCCAGATAGCCAAACCCCGATGCAAGCATTTTACTTCACCACCGGCCTCGGCGCGCCCAGTTGCCAAGACGCGCCCAATGCGTTGGTGATTCAAGGCCCAGAAAACGTCAAGGTCAATTTGAACATCAACGGCGCGGACATCGAAATCGGCTCGACGGTGGTGCTGAAGAGTAGCGAGATAGGCAGCTATCAAGACCTCAAAAACGACTCTGAACTCCGAGAAGTTTTCGGCAACCAGATGTATGACAGTGTGCCGGATGATACCGATTGCGTTGTGACCGAAATGGTCATGTTGGAAGGCGAAGCGTTGCTGAACGGGAGCGATAGCGTGCTATTGGCGGGATTCGGAATTCGCTCATTGGCGTGTGGCGGAGGCCTTGATGAAAACGGCGAGGCCATCGAAGCCGGGCTACAAACCGCATGGCGCGGCAGTCGTCGCTTGACTCAAGATGAACTGCGCGAATATGCCGTTGTGGAGCAGTTACCTGATAGCATTTTGCGGTATAGCGTCGATATCCCCACCGATCAGGAAATTACCCGTCTCTTCAATCAAGAGTTCCCGCAACAACCCCAAGCGACGTTAGAGGCGACTCTTGTGCCGGGTGAGACCCCAGTGCCGACCACTGACGGCGGTGTCGTTCCCACGGCGATTCCACCGGAAGCCACGCCCTAATCAGGCGGGATGTTCGCCCGTTTCATCTTCAGCACGTAGGCGCTGGGCGAGGGTCGGCGCGTTAAGCATCAATTGGCCGACCACCACGCCTTCAACATAGTGCGCGAGCCGGGTATTTGCACTCGGCTGGTCGTATTTCCCGGCGCGGATGTCCGCTACCAGTTCACGATTGCGAGTCGCCAGCGCGTCAGCGGCGGCGTGTAAGTCTGACGGATGGGGTGATTGCGCGTGCGTGAGCGTGTTGAGTGCCGCCCATTCCGCCTCAAGCAGGGCTTGGCCGTGAATGACCTCACGCTGGGCGATTTTGAGGACGTTGACGGCCACTAGGGTTTGAAAATAAAGTTTCGGTTCGGCACGTACAGCCGGAATCACAAGCATTTCGAGGTGGTGTCGCACGGCATCCAGAAGTTGTTCGAGGTTGGGTCTATCGGTCATATCGTTGAGACTCCGTTGAGGTCGGATTGGCGAATGAGGCGGAGCGCTTCGGCTTGCATCTCAATCGAACGGCGGCCTAAGCTGGCGAGTTCGATGCTGGGGTCTTGGTTGGATAGGTGGCGTTGGGCTTGAACGAGGCAGATGACCGCCCAGCGGATATTGCCCAAAATCTCCCACCATGTCACCGCCTCGCGGTTGACCGTCACCCCGGCGTGTTGTTCATAGGCTCGTATAAACGGCTCACGCGGGCTGAGTCCGGCTGCGCGGAGTTTATCTGCGCCAAAACGCCAATCGCGCATACATAGATAGCCCAATTCTTCGCACGGGTCACCGATATGCGAAAATTCCCAGTCGATGACGGCGGCGAGTCCAGCTGGGTTGACCAACAGATTACCGACGCGAAAATCGCCGTGGATGAAGGTCAGGCGGTCTGGGGCGGGGGCATAGCGTTCACACCACCTCAGCGCGTACTCTAAGGCGGGGACAACCGCGTTGATGGAGTCGAGGGTCGCGTAGGTCTCTTGGACGGCGTGGCGGGCGGGGTGATTTTTTAGCGGGCGGGGCAAAAAAACCAGACCGGAGGCGTCTAGCGTATGGATTCGCGCTAATTGCTGTGCCATTTGGCTTGGCAACGCTGCCCGCGCAGCTATCAAGTCTGGGCTAGTCATCAGCTTACGCCCAACCGAAACGCCCTCAACATAATCCATGATGAAAAACGGCAGGTCTAGCACGCGCTCATCTTCACACAGCCAACGCACGCGGGCGACTAGGACGCCGTGGTCATAAGCGGCGCGCATCAAAGCGAATTCTTGGGCGCGGGTCAGGGCTTGTTCGTTCATGCGAGTGGGCAAATCACGCCGCAGCACGAATCGCTCGGATGTCCCGTCACCGAATGTTGCGTTGAACGCCCAACTGTCCCGCGATGCGCCGCCCGCGAGTGGCTGTGCGTTGTGAACTTGTACGGGCGCATGGGTTTGCGCGCTTAAATAATCTGCTAAACGCGCCTGTAATTGATGGGGGGGAAGTGCGGTCATAAGGGGTACAATCCTGACGTGTAAAAGGCGTTCATTGATTCGGAATGGGGTTAAATCGTGTTTTACGTCGGCTGAAAAATTCTAATGGCTCACTTGAAAGGTTAAACGATGTTCGATTTTAGTATAACGCCGGAAATTCAAGAACTGGTCAAGCGCGTGCGGCGGTTTGTCGATGAGGTGGTCATCCCAGCGGAGGCGCACGCCTTTGATGACCCCGTGGAAGGATTGCCACCCGCCATTTTAGCCGACTTGCGCGCCCAAGCCAAAGCCGCTGGCCTGTACGCGGCCACCGTGCCAACCGCGTTGGGCGGTTTGGGGTTGAGCATCACCGAATTCACGCCGGTGTTAGAGGCGGCTGGGCGTAGTTTAATTGGGCCGTTGGCGTTGGGGTGTGCCGCGCCCGACGAAGGCAATCTGCACTTGCTAGGCTTGTTCGCCAATGACGCGCAACGCGAACGGTATCTCAAGCCATTGGCGAGCGGGGATATTTTCTCGGCGTTTGGCATGACCGAACCTGCGCCGGGGGTCGGTAGCGACCCGTCCATGCTCAAAACCAGCGCCCGTCGTGACGGGGACGGTTGGGTGATTGACGGACATAAGTGGTGGACGACCAACGCCGGGGTAGCCGATTTCATGATTATCATGGCGCGCACCGAAGATAGCGGGGGCGGTGCGACCCTGTTTTTATGTCCGATGGATACGCCGGGGATTGAGATCGTCCGGCGCGTGCCGCACATGGGCGGCCCCGACTTTGGCGGCCATTGCGAGATCAAGCTGAACGGGGTACGCCTGAGTGATTCTGATATTTTGGGCGAGGTCGGGCGCGGATTCGCGTTGGTACAGGCGCGACTGGGGCCGGCGCGTATGACTCATTGTATGCGCTGGACGGGCATCGCTCAGCGTGCGCTGGAAATCGCGGCGCACCACGCTAACCAGCGCGAGGCATTTGGCACGACGCTGGGCGGGCATCAGGCGATTCAGTGGATGCTGGCGGATAGCGCCACCGAACTGCACGCTGGGCGGCTGATGATTCAACACTGCGCTTGGTTATTGGAGCGTGGGGAACAGGCGCGCCAAGAGACTTCCATGTGTAAAATCCATGTCAGCGAGACGGTCTGCCGGGTGCTAGACCGCGCCATCCAGATATGTGGCGGGTTGGGGATTTCACGCGATATCCCCCTCAGCCATTGGTATGAATCAGCGCGAGCATTTCGCATTTACGACGGCGCATCCGAAGTTCACCGGATGGTGATTGCGCGCCAAGTCCTCAAGCAATTTGGCGGCGCACGCCCGATAAGTCATTAATTTATCGGGAGCATCACCATCACGTCTGTGCCTTGCCCCGGTTGGCTGACCACCGAGAATTGACCGCCGTAGAGGTCGGTCAGACGCCGGACGATGGCAAGGCCGAGGCCAACGCCTTGTTGTTCAAACAAGGTGCGTTGGAACTGAGCGAACGGGTCGATATTTTGGACTTCCTCATGTTCCATCCCGCGCCCTTGATCCACCACCCGCACGGCGAATACCGTGCCATTGATGCGCGTCTCGACCAAAATGGGCGTCCCCGGTTGCGAGAATTTGCACGCATTATCGACCAATTCCGAGACCAGTTTTTGTAAATTTTCATCTTGAATGGCGATAGCGGTGTTTTGGAGATCCATCTGGAGATCGTTAATACGCTGGTGAGTTTGGGCGCGTTCTTTGGACGCTTCATAAATCACACCGCCGGGGTTACTGACGAGGTGAGTCTTGAAGCCCTCACGGCGGGGATAGTCGCTGGCAATCATCTCGAGTTGGGCGAAATACAGGTAATTCTCGATCAACCGTTGTAACCGCTTCCCGCTGCGTTCAATGATGCGCGCCACGTTCTGCACGCGATCAAGCTCTAGATCGGTGTCATGATCCAGCAGCAAAAATTCGGCACAACTGAGGATGCCGGTCAGGGGTGAGCGCAATTCGTGCGGCAGGGCATAAATGATGTTGCGGCGTAGTTGATCGAGTTTATCGGTTTGGCGAATGTTGCTTTCTTCGCGACGCTTCAGGCGTGTACTGACGCTATCGAGTAGTTCTTTATGGGTGAACGGCTTCGGTACATAGTCATCTGCGCCGTGCGACATACCTTTGCGGGTGCTGGCGCGGTCTGCCAGCGCGGTCAGAAACACAAATTGGACATCGGCGGTGTCGGCGTTGCTGCGGAGTTCGAGCAGCACATCCCAACCGGTCAATCCGGGCATCAAGACATCGCATAAGATTAGGTCAGGCTTATATTCTTGTGCCATCTTGACGCCTTGGACGCCATTTGAGGCTTGGATGACGTGATAATTTTCATACGTGAGGATCTCACAGATGTTATTACGGATGTGTTCTTCGTCTTCGACCACCAAAATTAAACTCATGCTAGGCCGCCCCTATTGTCTATTGACCTGAATGTTTCGTAGTATAGCCTAAATACATCACCAACCCCATGTGTCAGCGCCGCCCTTGAATGGTCCTACAATGTCGCGGGTGATCCATCCGCCGTAAAAATCCCCGGCTTGGGCTTGGACTTGCTCGTCATCGACATGGCAAGCGTCCATTCGGCTGGCATAAAACGCTATATAGCCTCTAATGCGTTCAAACTCGGCGGAGGGTGCTTCGTAGCTCCAGCCGCAGTCCTCAGACGTTTTACCATCTACGCTGACCGTCCAATAGCTGGCCGCGCCTTTGAACTCACAGAACGTATTGCGGGCGGTACGGGTGAGATAGCCCATTTGGATATCGGCTTGCGGGATATAGTAAACGGGCGGGTGACTGGTCTCTAAGACGCGATAGGCGCGGGTCGAGTCCAGCAGCGCAATCCCGTTGAATACGGCGCGGAGTCGTTTGGGCGTTTGCTCTAGGCGAGGCGGGCGGGGATAGTCCCAGACGGATTCTTGGCCGGGTTTGGGTTGAATACGATTCATCGCAAAAAATCCTTTGAAATTGGGACTGACTTTAGCGAGCCAAATTAGATTATAAAGGGTGCTACCTTCTCATTCACCTTAACAAGTAATTAAGGTATACTTTTTGTAACAAAAGGAAACCCAAAGAAACTATGTCCGCAGCCGACGACATTAAAGCCAAGCTGGATATTGTCACTTACGTCCAGCAATACGCCACCCTCAAAAAAGCTGGGCGGACGTATAAGGCGTGTTGCCCATTCCACAGCGAAAAAACCCCGTCATTCGTGGTTGACCCCGCACGCGGGACGTGGCGCTGTTTCGGCGCGTGCGCCGTCGGGGGGGATGTCATCAGTTTTGCGATGAAAAAACACGGTTGGAACTTCACTGAGGCGGTGCAAGAGTTGGCGCGGCAGACCGGCGTCCAACTGCGCGCTCGCACGCCCCAAGAACAAGAGCAATCCGTCCGTGAAGACCATTTGCGCGGCTTGCTCCGCACCACGGCAGAGCAATATCACACATGGATGATGGAAGCGCCGACCTTGCGGGCGTCATGGAAAGATGGGGCGGAATACGCGCTAAATTACTCGCGCATGAAGCGCGCCCTGACCGAGGCCACGCTCGCCAAGTTCCAAATCGGGTACGCGCCGAGTGAATGGGGCGTGATGACCGATTTCCTGAAAAACCTCGGCTACAGCGAAGATGACATCGTGGACTCCGGCGTCGCTATTCGCAACGACCACGGGCGGGTGTATGACCGCTTTCGCAACCGTCTGATGATCCCGATTCGGGATGAGCGCGGGCGTGTCGTGGGGTTTGGGGCGCGGGCGTTGGCGGCGGAGGACAATCCCAAGTACCTCAATTCACCGCAGTCCATCATGTTCGACAAGAGTAGCCTGTTATTCGGCCTAGACAGCGCCCGCGAGGGCATCCGTCTCAGCGAGAGCGTGGTGATTGTCGAAGGTTATCTGGATGTGATTCAGGCGCAGCAGGCCGGTTACTTGAACGTGGTCGCGCAGATGGGGACGGCGCTGACCGATACCCAGTTGAAAAAAGTCGCGCCGCGCCTCGCCAAGCGCGTGATATTGGCGCTGGACAGTGATGCCGCCGGTCAGAACGCGACCATGCGAAGTCTGGAAGTCGCCCGGCGCGCCCTGAGTGAGGATTTCGCGGGGCGGTTGCAAATTGACATCCGCGTGTTGAGCATCCCCGGCGCAAAAGACCCGGATGATTTCATCCGTGAGTCGCCGGAACTGTGGCCGGGGGTGGTCGAAAAAGCCCGCCCTGTCGCCGATTTCGTGATTGATTTCGAGACGCATGACCTGCCCCATGAAGCCGGTATTATGGAGCGTGAAGCGATTGCGCGGCGCGTACTGCCGCTATTGCTGGCATCTGAGCGCGACTTATACCGTCAGGACAATGTGCAGAAACTGGCCGCCCGACTGCGGATTGACGAGCGCACGCTGATGCGTTGGGCTGCAACTGAGGCCAAGACCTTTGAGAAGCCCAAGCCCGCTTATCAAGCGCCCGCGCCAGACCCTGCGCTGCCCGATTTTGCGCCGCGCCCTGACCTGATTGAGCCGCCAGTCTATGGGGAATATGGCGAACTGCTGGAGGTTTTTGACGAAGATTTTGGCGAGTTCACGATTGAGCCGCTAGACACGTCGACGCAAGGAGTCCCTCATGCCCCGATTCGATCTTCTGAGGTCAGTTTAGAGCATCACTGTCTAACTTTTCTGGTTGAGCAACCGGATCGTTTTTATCAAATCAACCGGCGGTTGCGGCAGTTGGCGGTTAATGACGCTCGTCTGTTGGAAGGCCCGTTGCGCGATTTTGGCCCCGCCGATTTTAACGAGGCGGGCTTTCAGGCGCTATGGGCGGTAATTTACGCGGCGCTGGCGCAAAATGATGTCGAGCCGACCCATTATCTGGAACAAGCAGCGGAAGGCAGCGTGCGTCCGGTCTTGAGTCTGTTGCGCCAACCGGAACAAACTCGCGCCTCTGGTATCCTTAAGGCGCGGATGGAGGCCGACTCGTTGGCGAGTTGGCGTCAACATCAGAAGCAAATCAGCGGGACATTCGGCGGCGGACAGGAAGAACACATCCTCGCCGCACTGCGATTACGGTTGGCTTGTTTGCAGCGTGAGGGTGAGGCGCTACAATCTCTGGTTCGAGAAGCGTCAGAAGAGGGTGATGAAGCCCATGCGCTGTATCTGGCGCAGCAAGCGGCGCTGTTGGGGATGGCGCGTCACCGCATTGATGCCGACCTGAAAAAACGTCGGTTCTGAGCGATTAGACCGATAACATTCATCACTAACAGAGGGGGATAGATATGCCGGATAACGATGATATGGGCGAAGATTTCGCGTTTGAAGAGGATTTTGAGGCCGCCGACTTCCCGGAAGAAGATGACAACGAACTAGATACCGCTTCTCCCAGCCCAGATGAGAGCGATTTTCGCCCCGGCGCAGAGGAAGATGTCGATGATGACCTCGGCGACATCAACCAGATGGATGGGGTGATGCCGACGGATGATCCGGTGCGGATGTACCTCAAAGAAATCGGTCAAGTCCCGTTGTTGGACGGCAACCGTGAGGTGTGGTTGAGTACCCAATTGGCCGCCAATCACATGCTTGAATCGACCAAAGACCGCTTGAGCAAGCTGGAAAATGACGCGCTCATCAAACGCGGTTTACCCACGCCACACGAGGTCGTGCTGGCGGCGTATCGTGAAACCAGCGAGATGTGGGCGAATGTGCAGAAATGCTCGCAAAAACTCAAGGTCGAGATGCCCGATGCCATCCGTATGATGGAAGAGGTACAGGCCATCAATAACAATGGCGACAGCACCGGCGATAAGTCGTATGTGCGCCAATATCTGCGCCAGCGCGAGTGGGGGCGGGACGAGGCTTGGACGGAATACGCCACCCAAATTTTTGGGGCGTTACAGGGTTTTTATTTCATCTCCCCGCTCGTTTGGCCGGTTTTTAAGAAATTTGTGCGCGAACATCGCACGCTGCCGTCAGCGGAACAATACGAGCAGATGTTGATGTCTGACGAGGACGCGGTAGAAGGGCTGCCCGACCTGTTCGTCCAAATCGAACGCCGGGCAGAGATGGCGAGCGAGGCGCTGACTCGCGCTAACTTGCGATTGGTCGTCAGCGTCGCCAAACGCTATATGGGGCGTGGCATCAATTTTCTCGACCTGATTCAAGAGGGCAATATCGGCCTTTTGCGCGCCGTGGCGAAATTTGACCACACCAGAGGCTTCAAGTTCAGCACTTATGCGACATGGTGGATTCGGCAAGCCATCAGCCGCGCTATCGCCGACCAGAGCCGCACCATCCGCATCCCGGTTCACATGGTCGAGACCATCAATCGGCTGGTGCGCGTGCAGCGTGAATTGTTGCAACAGAACGGGCAGGAGCCGACGGCAGAGCAAATCGCGCTGGAGATGGAATTCTTGACGGTTGAGGAAACTAACGCGATTAAGTATCTGAAAGAGCAGGGGGTACCGTTGGAGGCCGGTCTGCTTCGCAAATTGCGCCGCGCCGCGCAGAAAGTCCGCAAAATCTTGCGCGTGAGTCAAGAACCGCTCAGCCTTGAGCAGCCGGTGGGACAAGAGGAGTCCAGCCAATATGGGGACTTCATCCCGGATGACAAGACTCCAGGCCCAGCAGAGTCGGCCACTCGTCAACTGTTGAAAGAGCAAATCACGGCGGCGCTGGGCGTCCTCAGTGACCGCGAGCGCGAGGTTTTGGAGATGCGTTACGGCCTGTTAGATGGGCAAGATCGCACCTTAGAAGAAGTGGGCAAGCACTTTGGCGTCACCCGTGAGCGTGTCCGCCAAATCGAGGCCAAAGCCCTCCGCAAGTTGCGCCACCCGACTCGCAGTCGCCAATTGCGCGACTATCTGGACATGTGAGGGAGTCAATTTGTTTACCGACGCCACATCGTTAATCCGTGAGAACCCGCACCAGATGAGCTACGGCATCGCTGTCAGTGATGTGGATGACGACGGTGATTTTGAAATCATCATCGCGGGTTTTGGCTTTCCAAACCGCGTCTTGAAATGGAATGGCCGCATGTTGATTGACATCGCGGACGAGGACTTGGCCGACGCGGATCGTCAGGCGATTGGCGTGGCCGCTGCCGACATCAACGGCGACGGGCGCGAGGAAATCTATATCCTCAACAGCGACACGTTTGATGGCCCGAAACGTCTGGGCGATAGGCTGTTCATGAATCGCGGCCTGAAATGGGTCGATTTATTCTCACTGTTGGACAACGAACCCACCGCCAATCTGATGGCCGGGCGGTCTGTGGCGTGTGTTGACCGTGACGGCGACGGGATTTACGGTTTTTTTGTCGCCAATTACGGCGGCCCGATGCGCCTATACGAACTCAACAACCGGGGCTTGGTCAAAGACATGGCCGCGCAAGCCGGGGTCAATCATGTGGCGGGCGGGCGGTCTTTGGTCAGTTTGCCGTTGGTTTCGACCCGGATGGACATCTTCGCGGGCAATGAGCGCGGCCCGAATTTTCTGTTTTATAACCGAGGTGACGGCACATTTGAGGAATCCGCCGAGCGTTTTGGCCTGAGCGACAGCCTCGAAAATGTGCGCGGCATCGCGGTGGGGGATTTCAATGGCGATGGGCGTTTTGATGTCGTGTACGGCAATTGGGAAGGCCCGCACCGCATGTTCATCCGCACCGAGGCCGGGCCGTTCCGTAACGCCGCCCCACCTGAGATGGCGCTGCCCAGCCGCGTCCGCACGGTGATTGCCGCCGACTTCGATAACGATGGTTATGAAGAATTATTCTTCAATAATATCGGTGAGCCGAATCGCCTATTCGCCTTTCGTGACGGGCGCTGGACACGAGTTAACCTCGGCGCGGCGGGTGAGCCGTATGGGTTTGGCACGGGCGCGGCGGTAGGCGACTTCAATAATGACGGGCGGCTAGAACTGCTCATCGCGCACGGCGAGTCAAACCTTCAACCGCTGACGTTGTATCAGCCGTTGCCGAATCTGTGTCACTGGCTACGGATTAAGCCGCTGACGCGCTATGGCGCACCGGCACGCGGGGCGGTGGTGCGCTTGGTGGGCGGGCGGCGTGTTCAGATTCGTGCTATCTGCGCGGGTAGCGGGTATCTGTGTCAGATGGAGCCTGTCGCGCATTTTGGCCTCGGCCCCGAACCGGAGTCTGAATTGCGCGTTGAGGTGACATGGCCGGATGGCCTGATGCGCTCGATGCCCATCCCCGAAATCGACCAGTTATATGTGGTGGAATACCCTGCTTGATGTGAGAGTGAGTAATTTCACCCCTGCCCCTCTCAATAGGCTATACATTACCCACAAGTTTCAGCCCTCACCCCTAGCCCCTCTCCCTCATGGAGAGGGGAATCACCCCAAACACAAAACATCATTCGGGGGCGGGGGATGAGGGTCATGGAAGCGCCTCGTTGGACGCCAGACGCTAAAGCGTCCGTCTGCCATTTTAAAGCCCCCTGAAGGGGACTATAAGGCGAGAGTCTTGAAAAAAAGTCGGCTTTAGTCGGCTTCAAGACGGTATCCAAATGGCTTTAGCCTCTGGCGGGATTTTGATGCGTTTGCCCTAATGAATAACATCCAAATGTGGCGATTTACCCCCGATTCGCGCTAGAATTCGCTCATGTTTGACGGGTGATTTTAACCGACGGTCAATTTGACAACGCCTCTCGGTTATGTTACTCTTTTCCGAGGTTAATTGTGCTAATTTGAACAAACGGAACCGGGGGTCGATATGGCCTTAAATGAATTCGCGCCGATTGGGGTATTGCTCGTTTTTGCGATTGCATTAACGTTCATCATCTTGGTCATCAGTCGCATTTTTGGGCCCCACCGCCCAACGTCTCGCAAGACAGCGCCCTACGAATCGGGCATGAAGCCGATTGGTCCGGGGTCGCGCCGTATGCCGGTCAAGTTCTACTTGGTGGCCGTGCTGTTCATCTTGTTCGACTTAGAAGTGATTTTCTTAGTCCCATACGCGCTGGTGCTTCGTGAGCTAGGTCTCTATGGACTGGTGGTGATGGGGCTGTTTACGCTGATTCTTACCGTTGGTTTGATTTACGAGTGGAAGAAGGGTGCGCTGGAATGGGAGTAACACAAAAGCTCGGCGATTTGGGCGTTGTGACGACGACGCTCGAGACGGCCATCAATTGGGCGCGTACAGGCGCGACTTGGCCGCTACTGTTCGGTTTGGCGTGCTGCGCCATCGAATACATGAGTACGCAAGGCGGGCGCTATGACCTCGCCCGTTTTGGCATGGAACTCAACCGCGCCAGCCCGCGTCAGGCCGACCTGATGATTGTGGCCGGGCGCGTCACCCGCAAGATGGCGCCGGTGGTGCGTAACCTGTACGACCAGATGGCTAACCCCAAGTGGGTGATTGCGATGGGCGACTGTGCGTCATGCGGCGGCGTCTATAACAATTACGCCGTGGTGCAAGGCGTCGATGAAATCATCCCGGTTGATGTGTATGTCGCTGGTTGCCCGCCGCGCCCAGAACAACTCATTCACGGTATCCTGACTTTGCATGAGAAGATCATGGGTGAGCGCATTAAGGATTGGGCATAAAACATGCAGATTAAGCCCGCGATTAACCCGGTTGAGGCGGTTAAAGCCGCGTTGCCGAGTGCGTTCATCACTGTGGTGGAGTTTGCTGGCGAGACCACGTTGGTGGTCGAGGCCGCGCAACTGGTCGCGGTTTCCCTATACCTCCGCAATACAGCTGGCCTGATTTACAACTTCCTCAGCGACATCAGCGCCGTTGATTATTACGAGCCGACGGGTGGGATTGGAGACCGTCCGGCGCGTTTTGGCGTCAGCTATCACATTTATTCGATGTTGTATAACAATCGCCTGCGCGTGAAGGTCTATGTTGATGAGGGTGATGATGGCAGCAAGCCCGTCGTCCCCAGCGTCGTCAGCGTGTGGCCGGCGGCTAATTGGCTAGAGCGCGAAGCGTCAGACATGATGGGCATCGTCTTTGAGGGCAATCCTGACCAACGCCGGTTGTTGATGCCGGACGATTGGCAAGGACACCCACACCGCCGCGATTATCCCCTCGGCTACGAGACTGTTCAGTTCTCGTTCAACGTCGAAGAGATTATGAAGCACAAGCCGGTCGCTAAGGAATAGGGGGGCGCATACCGGATGACCGCAAATTCCGCGCTCGAAAATCAAGCTACAGAATGGGTCGGCAGCCTTGACGATGTAAAAAATCTCGTCACAGAGCGCGCCCTGACCGGCGAGACGATGCTGCTCAACATGGGCCCGCATCACCCCTCGACTCACGGCGTGCTGCGCCTATTGTTGGAGTTGGACGGGGAGGAAATCATCACCTGTCTGCCTGACATCGGCTTTTTGCACACCGGCATCGAGAAGACCATGGAGTCGAAGTCCTATGAAAAGGGCGTGACTTGTACGGATCGCATGGATTACCTCGCGCCGATGTCGAACAACGCCGCCTTTTGTATGGCGATTGAGAAGTTGGTCGGCCTTGACGTGCCAGAACGCGCCCAAGTTATGCGCGTGATTTGCCTTGAATTGACCCGTATCCAGAGTCATTTGGTCTGGTTAGGGACGCACGCCATCGACCTCGGCGCGATGAGCGTGTTTTTGTACTGTTTCCGTGAGCGCGAAAAAATCCTCGACCTGTTCGAGATGATTTCGGGTCAGCGCATGATGGGCAGTTACATTCGCCCCGGCGGGGTCTGGCGCGATTTCCCGGCGCAGTTCGTGCCGGATGTCGAGGCGTTCTTAGATGATTTCCCGCGTCGTATTGACGATTATGAACTGCTGCTGACGACCAACCCGTTGTGGTTAGATCGCACGCAAGGCATTGGCGTGATTGAGCCGGATGTCGCCCTCGCGTGGGGTTTCAGCGGCCCGTCACTGCGGGGCAGCGGCGTCAACTGGGACATCCGCAAGGCGACGCCATACCTCGGCTATGAAAACTACCAATTCGATGTGCCGCTGGGCGAGCATGGGGACGTATATGACCGTTACCTGTGTCGTATCCATGAAATGCGCGAGTGCATCAAGATCATTCGTCAGGCGTTGAAGCGACTGCCAGAGGCGAAGGGCGGTTTCCGTAGCGATAACCGCAAATTCACCCCGCCGCCCCGCGCCGAACTGGGTCATAGCATGGAAGCGGTCATTCATCACTTTAAGCTGTGGACAGAGGGGTTTAGCGCGCCCAATCAAGAAGTCTATGTGGCGATTGAATCGCCGCGTGGTGAAATTGGGTGTTATTTGCACGGCACGGGTGGCAACAAACCGCGCCGCGTCCATTTCAAAACCCCGTCGTTCATGCACATTCAGGGCATCCCCCTCATGAGCGAGAATCACATGATTGCCGACCTTGTGGCGATTATCGGCAGCGTGGACATCGTGTTGGGCGATTGTGACCGCTAAGGCGCATTAGGACGACGGAACATAACATGAACAACCTTCAGCAAAAATACACAGACCGCATCAGCACTACGCTGTCGAAATATCCCGATAAGCGTTCGGCGGTGATGCCGATTCTGTACATCGCGCAGGAAGAATACGGCCACGTCAGCCCGGAAGGGATTGTCGAGGTCGCCGAAATCTGCGAGATGGAACCCACCCAAGTGAAGTCCATTGCGGGCTTCTATACGATGTATTCCGAGAAGCCCAAGGGTCAGTATTGGCTTCAGGTGTGCGTTGACCTGCCGTGCGCGTTGCGTGGGGCGGATGAATTTCATCACTGGTTGCTAGACGAATTGGGAATCGAAGAGGGCGGCACAACCGCCGACGGTTTGTTCACCGCCGAGCATGTGATGTGCCTTGCGGCCTGTGACAAAGCGCCGATGCTGCAATGCAACTTCCACTTTGAAGAAAATCTTGACAAAGACAAGATGCGCGCCAAGCTGAAGGCGTGGCGTGCGGAAGCCGTAGCCGCAAAAAACGGCAAGAAATAAGACGTATCGGTGGTTTAGGGCGAAGGTGTGCGCGTTATGATTACAGTCGGCGACAAGCAAATCCCGAACATTCTCTACCGTGAGAAGGATACCCCCAACATCCACGAATTTGATGTTTACATCAAAAACGGTGGCTATGACGGGCTGAAGAAGGCGCTGGGCATGACTCGCGCTGCCATCATCCAAGAGGTGAAAGAGTCTAACTTACGGGGTCGTGGCGGCGCAGGCTTTCCGGCTGGCGTCAAATGGTCGTTCATCCCACAGGACAACCCGGTCAATTATGTGACGGTCAACGCGGATGAGAGCGAAACCGGCACGTTCAAAGACCGTCAGATTATGGAGAACAACCCGCACCAACTCATCGAAGGCGCTCTGATTTGCGCGTATGCGGTGAAGGCCAAAGCGGTCTATATCTATCTGCGTGGTGAGTTCTGGGACGTGGCGCACGAACTGGACAAGCACATCGCAGCGGGTCGTAAAGCCGGTTTGTTTGGGGCGGATAGCCAGCAAAAAGACGCCGAAGGCAAGCCATTCACGGTTGAGGTGTATACCCATCTCGGCGCGGGCGCGTACATCTGCGGTGAAGAGTCGGCGATGTTGAGCAGTCTCGAAGGCAAGCTGGGTCAGCCCCGCGTCCGCCCACCGTTCCCGGCGCAAAAAGGCGGCGGCTTGTACGGTGAGCCGACGGTGGTCAACAACGTTGAGACGTTGGCGAATGTGCCGTGGATCATCAACAATGGCGCGGCGGAATATAAGAAAATCGGCGTCGGCGCAAGCACCGGGACCAAGATTTTTTGCCTAAGCGGGCATGTCAAAAATCCGGGCAACTACGAATTGCCGTTCGGCGTGACGTTCCGCGACTTGCTGTATAAATATGGCGGCGGCCCGTTGAATGACTCGCCGTTTAAGGCGATTTTGCCATCGGGCGGCTCTGGCCCGATTGTCCGCGTGACGGATGACTTGCTCGATACGCCGTTGACCTACGAAGACCTGTCGAAGCATGACACCATCCTCGGTTCGGCCTCGGTGATTGTGATGGACGAGACCACCGACATCGTGTGGATGGCGTCGAAAGTCACCAAGTTCTTCAAGCACGAGAGTTGTGGCAAGTGTACGCCGTGCCGCGAGGGGACATACTGGCTAGACAAGGTGCTTGACCGCATCTTGCGCGGCGAGGGCAAGCCCAGCGATGTTGAGTTAATCAACAATGTCGCTAACAATATGAAGCCGACAACGCTGTGTGCGTTGGGTGAATTTGCGGCCAATCCGATCATCTGGACGATTCGCAATTTCCCAGAAGAATTTGCGGCGTGGGTGAGTGGTGATAAGAAGGCGGCTGCGTTGAGCGCGGGGCAGGCACGGGCTGACCACGGCGCGAAGGTGGCGGCGCTTCCGGCTCCGGCGGGCGATTAGCCGGGGTTGGGCATGAGTCAAAACGGGATTTGGGGGCGCTTCATACGTGTGATGTTGCCCTCAGCGAGTGTGACCGCCAGACGAATCGCCGACTTGACCGAGGCGTTAACCGCTCATCCAGACTCGGCGGCGCTGTATCTCAGGCGAGGCGAGGCCTATTCCGAAATCAGCGAGTACGGCCAAGCCGCAGATGATTTTCGGCGGGCGGCGCGGTTGGCTGATGAGCAATTCAAAACAAAGTCGTGGGGCGTGGTCGCGCAAACAGTCCGTGACCGCGCCCTACGCGGGTTACAGCAGGCACTGGCAGCGGCTCGTGCAGGCAATCAAGGCGGGAACGAATAGAAGGTTCAAACCGATGACGAAAACTGTCACGATTACGATTGACGATAAGCAGTATCAAGTCCCGGCTGGGGCGAATCTGGTGGATGTGGCGAAATTTCACGCCGATAACGACATCCCCGTGTTTTGCTACCACCCCAAGATGTCCCCCGTCGGGATGTGCCGCATGTGCTTGGTCGAACAAGGCGCGATTGAAAAAGACCGTGCCACTGGCGAAGTCGTGCTAGACGAGGGCGGCAAGCCGAAGGTGCGTTGGATGCCCAAACTCCAGACGGCCTGTACCCAGTTGGTTAGTGATGGCATGGTCATCCGCACCACCACCGATCAAGTGAAGGCCGCCCGCGAGAACGTGGTCGAGTTTTTGCTGACCAGTCACCCGTTGGACTGCCCGGTTTGCGACAAGGGCGGTGAGTGTCCACTGCAAAACCTGACCATGGCGCACGGCAAGGGCGACACGCGCATGGCCTACGAGGATAAGCAGCACCTCGATAAACACGTCCCGTTGGGCGATAACGCGCTGATTTTCCTTGACGAAGAACGTTGTATCCAGTGTGCGCGTTGCGTCCGCTTTCAAGATGAGATCGTCGGCGACGACGTTTTAGCCTTCCATGAGCGTGGGCGCACGTTGCAAATCATCACCAATAGCAAGCCGAACGGGTTTGATACCTATTTCAGCGGCAACACTACCGACATCTGTCCGGTAGGCGCGCTGACTACGGCGGACTTCCGCTTTGGCGCACGTCCGTGGGAACTGACCGAAATCCCCAGCATCGACCCGTTCGACGCCGCTGGCAGCAACATCAGCCTCAGCACGCGGCTTGACCGCGACTTTGGCGGGCGCGCCATGATTAAGCGCGTGATGCCGCGTCAGAACGAGTTCGTCAACGAAATTTGGATCAGCGACAAGGTACGCTTTGGGCATCACTTCACCCGTAGCGAGTCGCGCCTGATTCACCCGATGACGCGCAGCAACGGGGCGCTCAACGCCACAAGTTGGCAAGCCGCCCTCAGTGCCGCCGCCGCCAAAATTAAGGCCGCCGGTAAAGATGTGGCCGCCATCGCGGGCAGTGGCATGAGCAATGAAGACTTGTTCGCGCTCAAGCAATTGGTCAACGCCGCCGGTGGCAAGAACCTCGGCGCGTGGCCGATGACTCACTCCGGCGCGGAATTACTGGCGCAAGTCGGTTTTGGCAAGGGCAGCAACCTCGGCGATTTGGGTAAGGGCGATGCCGTCCTAATCATCGCCAGCGACCTCGAAGAAGAAGTCCCGATGTGGCGTCTGCGGATTAAGCGCGCCCATGACCGGGGCGCTTATGTGGTGGTCGCCAATGCCCGCAAAACCCGTATGGATGATTTCGCCAGCGAAGTCGTTCACTATGAGTCGGGCAAGGCCGCCCACTGGTTGACCGACCTCAAGAAATCCGCGCCGCAAATTGCTGAAAAACTGGCGGGCGCGACCAACTTGGTCGTTGTCACCGGCGCAGAAGGTCTGACGTTGGCCGGGCATCGCGCCGTGATGCAGTCCGCCGCCAACCTGTTGATTGAGACTCAGCACACCGGTAAGGCCAATAACGGCTTGCTTTCGACCCTCCCCGGCGCAAACGGCGTCGGCCTGAGTTATCTGGGCTATTCACCAGAACAGACTCTGCGGATTGCGAAAGATTTGCCCAAAGTCTTGATCGTCGCGCAGGCCGAACTGCTGGCCGACGATCCGGCGGCTGAGGCGTGGCTGTCGAAAATTGAGACGGTGATTGTGCTGTCGCTGTTCCCAGATGCGCTGACTGAGAAATATGCGGCGATTGCCTTGCCGATTCAATCCTTTGCCGAGCGCGATGGCACGTTCACCAATGGCGAACGTCGTGTACAGCGTTTCTATACCGCGCAAGGCCCGCTGGGCGAGGCGTTGCCCGCGTGGCAAGCGCTGGGTCGTCTCAGCGAGGTCGCCGGACTCGGCAAGGCCAAAATCAGCGCGGCGGCGGTGATGCAAGAAATTACCCAGACCGTCCCGGCCTTTGAGGGCATGACGTATAAGAACCTGAGTAAGGTTGAGCGCCAGTTCCCTGACGTGGGCGGCACCGACATGTACTATGGCGGCACGGCCTATCAGAATAAGGGCGGCCTCGGTTTGGTGATTGCTACCGCCGCTGACAAGGGCGAGCGGGTGGTCTCGGCGGAAGTCAATTTGCCGGACGCGCCCAAGCCCGTCGCTGGCGAGTTCGTGGTCATCCCATCCACCCGCTTGTATAACCGCGAGAGCGTGTTCTTGCCGAGCGTGCTGGTTCACCCGCGTGTGATGGCTCCGTATGCCGAAATCAACAGCGCCGACGCCAAGAAGTTGGGCGTCAACAGCGGTGATGTGGTCGAAATCAGCACAGGCGGGGCAAAAATCCGCGTGCGCGCCCATGTCAACGGTGGTGCGCCGGAAGGCAGTATCGTCCTGCCCCGTCACCTGACAGAAGAAGCTGTACCGGTAGCCATCACCACCGGCAAGGTCAGCAAGGTCTAAGAGAGGACGTTATGAACCGTAAAATTCTTGGTATTCCACTGATCGTCATCATCCTTGTCGTCGTGCTGGTTGGCGCGGCGGTGACGGCGTTGGGCGGCTATTCGGCTTATACGATCTTGACTGGGACGGGTCACCAGACCCCCATCGTCTGTGAACTCAGCGAGGGCTGCCGTTTCTGGCATCCCATCATCTTCTCGGCGCTGCTCTTGGCATTGGTCGTGACCGGTTTCGCCTATACGACGCTGTTGGAGCGCAAGTATATTGCGTGGTTTCAACAGCGCGTCGGGCCGAATCGCGTCGGGCCGGGCGGTTTCATGCAGCCCGCCGCAGACGGCCTCAAGTTGATCTTCAAAGAAGACATCTTGCCCGCTAAGGCCTATAAATGGGTTTATCTTGCCGCGCCGATGATTAAAGTCGTCCCGATTTTAATCGTGATGGCCGTCACCCCGTTGGGGCCACCCATCACCATCCCGTGGTTTGATGGGATTTGGTACACCGTGCCGCTGGTGGTGGCTGATTTGCAGGTCGGCGTGCTGTGGATTTTGGCGGTCACGTCTATCGCTACTTATGGCGTCGCGCTGGCTGGGTGGAGCAGCAACAACAAATACGCCATGCTCGGCGCGATGCGCGCCTCTGCCCAGATGATTAGCTACGAACTCAGCCTCGGCACGGTCATGATTGTGCCGATTATGTTGGCGGGGTCGATGAGTATTATCGACATCGTTGAGAAGCAAGCCGGGTCGCCATTGAACTGGTTCGTGTTCCAAAATCCGTTGGCGGCGGGCATTTTGATCATTGCACTGCTGGCCGAGACCAACCGCGCTCCATTCGACTTGCCGGAAGCCGAGCAAGAACTGACTGCCGGGTACATGACCGAATATAGCGGCATGAAATTTGCCTTGTTCATGATGGCTGAATACCTCGGCATGATCGCGGTCAGCCTGATTGCGATGTCGTTGTTCTTTGGCGGCTACCACTTCTTTGTCGTTGAGAGCGCGCCGATCCTCGGCCCGGTCATCATGATTGGGAAGGTCGTGCTGTGCTTGATTGGCTTCATCTGGGTTCGCGCAACGTTGCCGCGTATTCGCTATGACCGCCTGATGAGTTTTGGGTGGAAGGTCATGCTGCCGTTGTCGCTGTTGTCGGTGGTTTGGACGGCAGTCGCGGTGGTGATTGGCGACGCTTTTGGCCCGACGGCCTATATGTTCGTCAGCGGCGCGCTGTTCGCAGCCGTTATCGCGGGCGCATACTTCTTGTTTGGGCGCGATAAGGCGTCCGAAGACGACAGCGATGTCGATAATGACCCGATGATTACGGGTGAGCGTCGTGGCTTGGGCTATGTGACGCTTCAGGCCGTGGGCGGCGTGTTGGCTGTGCCGTTCGTGTTGTATAGCAGTGGCTTGAAATTCCTCGATAAGCTGGGGACGCTTGCACCGGACGACAAAAAGAAATCCGACTCATCGAGTCAACCACCACCCCCATAAAGGGGGTGGCTTGCGATAAGCAAGCCCCTGTTGACCAGCCTCAGTCTCATTCGTGAGATACCGTTATTCGGGTCACGATACCGACAGGTGACTGAACCAGCCCGTCGCTCTATCGCCCACCGTTAAACATGCCGAGGGTCTAGGCAAGTGCGGTGGGCATGACAAGCCCGAATAACCTTGGCGAGGTTCACTTTATCGCAGTAATGCGAGCATAATGAGGTAACTCATGCAACGAGTATTGGTGCTAGACAAGAATAAGAAACCGTTGATGCCGTGTCATCCGGCACGCGCACGTCAACTGCTCACGCGAGGGAAGGCGGCGGTCTTTCGTGAATACCCTTTCACCATCATCTTAAAAGAGCGCGACGGAGGGGATGTTCAGCCCGTTACCGTTAAGGTAGACCCGGGCAGTAAGACGACTGGGATAGCATTGGTCGCCGATTTCAAACGGAGTAAGTGTGTGATTTGGGCTGGAGAACTAACCTATCGTGGGCAACAAATCCGAGATAAGTTATTGTCACGCCGTCAACTAAGGCGGGGTCGGCGTAGCCGAAAAACGCGCTATCACCCGGCTCGTTTCCTTAATCGGCGTCGTGCAGAAGGGTGGCTTGCACCGTCATTACAAAGCCGAGTCGAAAACACGTCAACTTGGGTCGGGCGTCTGCGCCGCTGGTCGCCTGTTCGTTCATTGTCGATGGAATTGGTGCGTTTTGACACGCAATTGATGACAAACGCTGAGATTTCTGGCGTGGAATATCAGCAGGGCGAACTCTCTGGCTATGAAATTCGGGAATATCTATTGGAAAAGTGGGGGCGCAAGTGTGCTTACTGCGGTGTCGATAACACGCCGTTAGAGATTGAACATATCACCCCGAAATCACGCGGTGGTTCAAACCGTGTGAGCAATCTTACGGTAGCTTGTTATGACTGTAACCAGCGTAAGGGTAGCCAAACTGCGGTAGAATTTGGGCATCCGAACATCCAACAGCAAGCCAAAAAACCCCTCAAAGACGCGGCGGCGGTCAATGCGACGCGATGGGCGTTGTGGAGACGGATGGACAATTTGGGGTTGCCATTGGAAGTCGGCACAGGGGGACGAACGAAATTCAATCGGATGCAACAAAAACATCCAAAGGCGCATTGGATTGACGCGGCTTGTGTGGGTGAAAGCGGCGAGCAGATTTACATTAACCCATGTCATGCGCCTATTCAGATTAAGGCGATGGGGCATCAGTCACGCCAAATGTGCCGCGTCGATAACTACGGCTTCCCACGAACCAGCCCCAAACAAGGGCGCGTCCACTTTGGCTTCCAAACACGGGATATGGTCAAGGCAATCGTTACAAAAGGAGTAAAATGCGGCACATATATCGGGAGAATCAGTGTGAGGGCTAGTGGTTCTTTCAATATCACCACCCCCATAGGAACGGTTCAGGGTATCCATTATCGCTACTGCACCTCAATTCACAAATCTGACGGCTATTTTTACGAGAAAGGAGAGGCGCTTTCATCCGCTACCACAAGGGTAGCGGTGTCCTCGCGCCAAAATTCATGAACGTGATTCGCGGTTTTGCCACGACGTTCAAGCACCTCTTGGAGGAGCCGACCACGCTGCAATATCCAGAGCAGATGCGTCCTTTCCAAGAGCGTTTTAAGGGGCGTCATCATCTGCGCCGCTATGACAACGGCTTAGAGAAGTGTATTGGTTGCTCGTTGTGCGCGGCGGCTTGTCCGGCGGATGCGATTTGGGTTGAGGCGGCTGAAAACACCGACGAAATCCGTTTTAGCCCCGGCGAACGTTACGCCAAGACTTACGAAATTAACATGTTGCGCTGCATCTTCTGCGGGTACTGCGAGGATGCTTGTCCGACACAAGCCATTCAATTGGGTCACGAACACCGCATGAGCTTCACGGATCGGCGCGATGCTATCTATGTCAAGACCATGTTGATCGACCCTGTGCCGGAAGGCCAAGAGGGAACACCCCGCCAAGTCGAACCCGGCATCTATATCCGTTCCATCCCGGATATGGAGAACCCGCGCTAGACCGAAAAAGCGGTAAAACAAGAGCGCCGGAATCTGTAAACTACGGCGCTCTTGTGTTAAACTGCACAAGCTGCGAACTGCCGCGCAAGGACGTTTAGCATGACTGTTGAAGTAATTCTGTTTATGATTGTGGGTTCAATCACCATAATCACCGCCGCCCTGATGTTAATGAGCGACAACGCGGTTCACAGCGCGTTATTTCTGATCATCAATTTCATGGGTGTGGCTTTCCTATACCTGATGCTCGAAGCCCCGTTTTTGGCGATGGTTCAAATCGCCGTTTACGCGGGTGCAATCATGGTCTTATTCCTATTCGTCATCATGCTTTTAGGGGCAGAGAAGACAGGGGCGGGCGTACATTTGCGCCGCTTCCGTTGGATGGCTCCGGTTGCGATAGGACTGGCCGTGATTTTTATCGTGTCGGTAGGTTGGGCGCTGTCTAGCGGCCAAATCGACACGCAAGCGCCGCCGGTTGCTGACGCACAGGTGCGCTTTGTCCATGCGGCTGCGTTACCGCCGTCTGGCACTGAGACAAGCTTACCGGCTGACCGCGTGTTTGTGCTGTTGGTCAACGGTGAAGTGGTCGATGACAGCTTTATCTATGGCGAGGCCAGCGACCTGTTAGCGGTCACGCCGGGGACGCTCACAGTCACGTTGCGCCAGACCGCTGACGGCGCTGACCTCGTGACGACTATGCTTGAACTCGCGGGCGATAGCGTCCAGACGATTGTGTTGGCCGGGGATGAGGCGATTAGCTTCTACGCCGTGCCGCAAAGCGCGACGCCGGGGCTGACCGTGTTCAATGCCTATCCACCGTTGCCCGCTATCGCGCTCGGCGACCTCAAGGGTGAATTGTTCACCGACCAATCCCGCCGCGTGTTGTCGGTTGGGGCGGATGATGTGCCGTTTGGGACGTATACTGAACCGTTGGTGTATCCGATAGATTTCCCGAATTGGGTTGTTTATACCCCCGGCGGCCTCAACCCTGAACCCGGTAAAATCACCGAACAAGAGTTGCAATATAATCTCTTGCTGCGGGTGAGCGAGTTCTTACCAGAGATGCGCTACGGCGAAAATGGGCTGATTATCTTCAGTGCTGATCGTACCCCTGACGGTAATACGCGCCCGATAGCGACTCGTTTTGAGCCGGTGGTGATCGAAGCGTTTGGCTCACCGGTGCGGATAGGGCGGACATTGTTCACGGCATATCTGTTGCCGTTTCAGATGGTTGCGCTGCTCCTGTTGGCCTCGATGGTAGGTGTGATCGTCATTACCTATCGTGGCGACCACACGCCTAAGCCTAGCCGCGAGACGCGCCGTAAAGTGGCGCGCCCGTTGACCAGCGTCATCACCAGTCAGACCGGCACCGATTTGAACGACAGCGCGCCGCAGTTGCCCGAACACGCCGAGCAACCGGCGGGCGATTAGCCGCGCCTGCACAGGGGGAGATCATCATGGTTCAAACCGAAGCCTACGTTATTCTAAGCATGGTTCTGTTCGCGATGGGGACGTTAGGGGTACTCCTACGCCGTAACGCGATCATCGTCTTTATGTCCGTTGAGTTGATGCTCAACGCGGCCAATCTCGCGCTGGTGGCGTTCAGCCGTCAATGGAAGGGCGTGGACGGGCAACTGTTCACCTTTTTCGTCATGACGGTTGCCGCTGCTGAAGTCGCGGTGGGGCTTGCGCTGATTGTGGCGATTTTCCGCACCAAGCAGAGCATCAACATCGACGAACTGCACACGATGGAAGGGTAAGAGCCGATGCAAAACCTCGCGCTCATCGCGCCGCTGATCATATTATTCCCGTCAGTCGGCGCATTCATCAACTTTGTCTGGGGGCCTAAGCTCAACGAGCGGACGTCCGCTATTATCGGTTCGGTGGCATCCGGGGCGACCTTTGTGATCGCGTTGGGGCTGTTCAGCTATTTGAGCGGCAACTTCTATCAGCCCGCCATCGTCAACCCGCCGCTCTTGGATGGTTGGCTACGTATCCCGTCGGCCAACCTCGAAATCCCGTGGCAGCAGCGGATTGACACCCTGAGCGTGACGATGATGCTGTTCGTCACGTTCGTTGGGACGCTCATTCACATCTACGCCGCCGGATATATGCACGGTGATAAGCGCTACAGTCGTTTTTTCGCCTACCTGAATATGTTCTTGGCGTTCATGCTGATCCTCATCACCGGCAACAATCTGCTGATGATGTTCGTCGGTTGGGAAGGCGTGGGCCTCTGCTCATACCTGCTGATTGGTTTCTGGTGGGATAAGCCGAATGGCGTTGGCATCAAAAATGCCAATGCTGCGCGCAAGGCGTTCATCGCCAACCGCGTCGGTGACTTTGGCTTGTTGCTGGCGATTTTTCTGACCTTCTGGACATTCGGCTCGCTAGATTTCTTCAAACCGGGTGAAGTCGCCAACCCCGCGCATTACGCGCACCTCGCCCCCGGATCCCATGAAGAGGGAACAGAGGCGTATGGTGAGGAAGCCAGTGCTACCGAAGGCGAAAGCCACGGTGAGGAATCCGTCCCCGCCGAGGGCGAAAGCCATGCTGAAGAAGCCACCGACTCGCACGGGGAAACCACCGCCACTGAAGGCGAAGGCCACGGTGAAACGG
>Ga0105046_10002673_pt1 | contig 28140 bp, 17 predicted proteins | sample MAT03_FD_78385 | JGI IMG/M metagenome (GOLD analysis project Ga0105046, IMG submission 78385) | Freshwater microbial communities from Lake Fryxell liftoff mats and glacier meltwater in Antarctica - MAT-03 (megahit assembly) | ecosystem: Environmental > Aquatic > Freshwater > Ice > Liftoff... | reverse complement strand
TTAGTCGGCACAGACCCGGCATCTGTACACAGTACAGAACCTAAACCAGGCACTGTCCCACTACGGAAGCGAAGTCGCAATTCCTTTGTGGAGCGACCTCAGTTCCTCAGCGAGTTGCAGATTGCTCTGATAGATAGCAACGAGGCGTTGGCGAGTTTGTGTGACGTTCGCACTCACCTTTTCCGAGTAGGTTTTGATAGCAGCCCGTTCGGTTTGAATTTTCGCGACGTCGTTTTCTAGCTTCAACTTGATCTCCTGATTGGCCGTCAGCATTTTTTCTGTCGCAGCAATCGCATCATCCAAGACCTTTTTCTCGTAGAGAAGCTCTTGCTCACGAATCACGAGCTCCGAGATTCGCAATCGAATACGCCGCAAGATAAAGCGATAATCGTGCAACTCGCGGACAAAATAGGTGTCAAGCAGCTTGGCCACACCTTGCTCGATCAATTCCTTCGACGCGTCTTCGGTGACAATGATCTGATCGCTTGCCTGGAACTTAACCGCCCCGTCTTCACCGCCTCTTTGCAAACGGCTATCGACTGCTTGGCCGGTTCCGTCGAAGAATCCCCCATCGAGCACGTTACGCTTTTCCGGGCTGTCAACAACGATGTTATGCGGCTTAATGAACTCGATCTTAACCCACCGAGTGGACGGAGGATCATCGGGTTTCGCTCGACCACCGGCACGAAGGTATTCATTTAACGTGTCTGGCCTAAGCGAACTTCCAAACATCTTTTTGACAAGTTCGTCGTCAACACGTCCAAAAATCGCTTCATCAGACGGTTCGCTCCCAGGAGCGATAAACGGTAGGTGGCTATCCAGCGGAAGCAGTTCATACAGAGTCCAGCTTTGCGCCTTTCCACCGGTAATGGCTTCTTGCTGGGGAAGCTCTAACGCACCGACGGGAACGATGGTGACTTGACCAGGAGCGGATGCCGTAACTTTAAACTCGCCGAGAAAGAACGTCGGTATCGGGGCGGTAAGGCCTGGCTCAGGCGACTCGGCGAAGCCATAAACGACAAGCCCCTGCGGAATCAGTGGAACCGCAGCGACCTGCGCTGCTGCGTCTGCTGCGGGCGGTTCTGGAGGGGCAATTCCTGGCGGAAGTGCAGGCGGAGCGCCCGTAACAAGCGTAACCGCGTCTAGTTTGTTCCCCTGCATTCTTAAATTTTGCCAACGCCGGCCTGCCTCGAGCGCGTAACCTTGCAACTGCGATTGCAAATCTAGCACCCCTTGTCCAGCAGCCGGATCGTTGGGGTCGCCGTACTTCAAGCTCGCTTGCTCAGCTTCAACTTTTGCTAGCCTAGCGTCTAAATCCTCTTTGACTTTGCTCCAAGCTGACCGACTTTTAAGCACGCCTGCGGTCGGGAAAAGCAGCAAAATTGCGAGAATTAACGTAATCGCGGACGCGGTAATGTGAAACCAACGCCAGGTGTCCCGACTCTTCCACAATAGAAAGCCGGCAGCAAAGACAACGATAACGAAGAAGACAATGAGAGCGATGGTCATGAGCGTGTCGAGAGACTTCCAGAATTACGCGCGATCGACCTACGCCCCGGCAAATCTACCGAAACGCATTCAGACGAGAAAATCTACGTATACAGATACTATTTTGCGCCGACCTCATCGTCAAGTTTTTGTTCTGAACGCCGCATGGTCCGTCGGTCGCCGTCACGCAGATTCGGCTTCATCCAGACATTCAAACAAAACGCCAAAGCCCGCAAAGTTTACCTAGCCGGAACATGTGTTACAGCCCGAAAAACAAGCAATTTCATTGCGAATGGAACTGTCAAGGATCGATGCAATGTCGACCGAAGCAAGCCGTAGGGAAAACCGATTGTACCGGCTCTTTCCCTTTTGCCGTTAAATCCGTTGGCAACGAAATTTCGGCCGTCCGCACGAGCGGGGCCGAATTCGCGTCGCCAGGATTGAACCCGTCCTAAAAGGCGAAACACGAAGGGATTGCAAGGCGATGCGACGAAGAGCGGTTCATAACTCAATGACGAATCCGTTGGCTGCAGTCAAGCAGCTCCGCTGGTTAATGGTGACGCTTGCCATCACTGGCGCACTCACCGGATGTCATCGCCAGTACTACCGCAAACAAGCGGATTTAGAAGTCCGGAACCTAATCGACGAAAAATCAGCCCATGCATACCAGGACGAATCGGGGGGGCCCAATCGAGTTCAGCTGGATCCGCGAAGCCGAATGTTTAATCCGTTCGACCTCGATTTCCAGCCGATGCCACTCGATGACGCCGCAGCCCATCGATACATGCACAAAGTCGACGGCAAGAAGGGGTATCCCCTTTGGCATGCCGCCGGAACGACGAACACAGCCGAGAACCCGGAGTGGTGGCAGTATCTGCCCCTGGACGAAAACGGAGTTCTCAAGCTAAATGCAGATACCGCCGTTCAACTTGCGCTTTTGCACTCGCCGGATTACCGGCAGCAGATCGAAACGCTTTACCTTTCGGCGCTTGACGTAAGTAGCGAGCGATTCCGGTTTGATACCCAGTTCTTTGGAGGAGCGCGCGCGTTCTTTACCGCCGACGGTCGCCAACGAGCGGGCGCTGGCGGCAATAGCAGCACTCGCTTCGAGACCGGGCCCTCTAGTGTCGGACGAAGGCCACTTTCGATGCAACGAACGTTTGCATCGGGCGGCGACCTTGTTGTCGGTTTTGCAAACAGCATCGTTTGGGAGCTCAGTGGACCGAACACCCAAAGCGCTTCAACGATATTTGACTTTACGATGCTCCAACCGTTACTTCGCAACGCTGGCCGCGACCGTATTCTTGAACGACTGACTATTGCCGAACGTCGCCTTCTCTACAACGTGAGATCGTTCCAGAGGTACCGAAGCAGCTTCTATCTCTTTGTCACGATCGGTCGATCTCCTGAAAGCCAGGTTCGTCGAAGCGGTGGAGTGTTCGGTGTCGGTCTCGGTGGCTTTTCCGGTCTGGGTGGTGGCTTTGCAGGGCTTGGCGGAGGAGGTGGTGGTGGAGACGGTGGATTTGGCGGAGGCGGCCAGGCGGGAGGAGTCCCTCAAGCCGGAGGGTTTCTTGGCCTGCTTCAGAGCCAACTTCAAATTCGCAACTTGGAGGAAAACATCGCTCGACTCTCGGAGAATCAACTCATACTCGATGACACCCTTATTGAGTTGCTAACCACGATTCCCGACGATGCCGAGGCCATCCCTCGCCAACGATTACAAATTGCACAAGCCAAGTCGGCGATCCTCGATGCACAAACTCAACTGATCTCTCGCAAAGCTGACTACCAAAACTCGGTCGATGACTTCTTGCGAGATCTCGGTTTACCGCCCTACTTATGCGTAAAAATCGAAGACCCTCAATTGGATCAATTCGAATTGATTGATGAAGTTTTGCGCGGGCGCCGTGAACAACTGATTGCGCTGCGAACCTCCGCAGGCGACATCAATCTGTCACTGCTCAAGTTCGCGACGACAACGATTGATCCACAAACGGGATTACCTCGTTCCAATATCGTCTGGTCGCCGGAACTCGCAAAAAGAATCGGGGATCTACGTAAGTCCTTACAACCTCTTATCGAGTTCCGACAACAGCTCGTCGAAGCGGACATGCCTCGCGTGAACGGTGACCTTGATAAGCTCGATGCGGCCATCAACTCACGACGCGAACAGTCCGCGGAACTGAAGAGCGCCCTGAAGGCGAACAAACAAAAGATCTGCATGCTGCTCGATTTTGATAAGATCGACGAAGAATCCTTTGCTGGCGATAAAGTTGACGATCTCGCATCCGAACTCCGTTCAGACTTTGAGAAACTTGGCGTGCGGCTGAATGGTTACACCAAGAAGATTGACCTGCTAGCGACAACCTTAGATCGATTGAGTGCCGATAAGGCTCCGGCTGGCCTTGACGCGGAACAACTTGCCAAGTCGATTCGCAACGATGTGGTTCTCGGAACCCAAGACGTCTTGACCGAAATTGCCGATGATGTGCTTGTCTTGCAACTGATCCAAGCGCAGTCACGTACCGAAAGTGTGCTTCTTCCTGAAATAAAGCTTGACCCAAGAACGGCTTTCGAGATCGCTCAAGCCAATCGTCCTGACCTCGCAAACGCAAGAGCGTCGCTCGTCGACTCATGGCGGTTGATCGAGTTCAATGCTGACGATTTGGAAAGCTCACTCGACGTTGTCTTTAGTGGCGACATTCAAAATGTTGGAGACAATCCGCTGGATCTACGCAATGGAACCGGCCGACTTCGAGCCGGTCTTCAGTGGGATGCTCCGTTGACTCGACTACAAGAACGAAATACCTATCGCCAGTCGCTGATCGAGTTCGACCAAGCAAGGCGAAGCTACTACCGATTCGAGGACACACTTTGGCAGATCCTGCGAGGACAACTGCGTCAAGTCTTGACCAACCAGATCAATTTTGAACTCGGGCGCGAGTCGGTCCGAATCGCCGCCGAACAGTTGGAATTGAACGAAGATATTCGGGGCTTCAGGGACGCTCGTGGCCTGAGCAGTGGGCCAACCGCTGCACGAGACACGATCAGCGCGCTTTCGGCTTTACTCAATTCACAAAACACTCTGCTAAATATCTTCGTAAACTATGAGGTCATTCGCCGTAGTCTCGACTTTGATCTCGGAACCATGCAATTGACACCTGAGGGGCTTTGGCTCGATCCTGGTCCAATCACGATCGAAACGTTAAGCGGAGCGAGCAATCTCTACAGCCCCGCCGGGATGATCGATGGCCTGGAAGGATCTTGCCTGAACTGCGGCCTTCCGCAGACCGAACTGATCGATTCGCAATTGACAAACGAACAACTCGGCGAGCAACCGCTTGCTCCGGTCATGATCGAGGACATTTCGCGATAAATTTTTTCGCTGGCTTTACTGACGATTGCGAACCGCTGGGGCGACGGGGCTAGACTGGGACTTGCCGTCCGCTAAGAACTGGGTGACAACACAGACTCCACAATCTGCAAAGTCAACCCAGATCCACCGAACCGCTATGTTTGCAAGAAAATCGTCAGGTGCTGCGAATCGCCGTAGATCTCGAGCCAACGCCCGTCGCCGACTCGGATTCGAAAGTCTTGAGCGTCGGATCGCACTGGTTGCCCCCACGGACCTGCAGACCGTCGCTGGCATCGTGTTTGCCGATTTAACGGGAAATGGGTTCACGGCAGGCGAAGAAATCTCGGGGGCGACCGTAAATCTCTATCGCGACAACGGCGACGGGGTATTCAACGCCGCCGTTGATTCGCTATTTCGGAGTGCGACGACGGGTGCCGACGGAAGATACCGAATCTCTTCGGTAACGACCGGAAACTACTTCGTACAGCAGCCAGCACAGACGGTACCCGGCAGAACACTTTCGCAGCAAGTCAGCCCGTTGATCAACGTCGATGCCACCGACGTCCAAGGGCGATTGCTACGAACAATTGATTCATTCGATCAGGGAACTCAGCTTGTCTTCGACGATACGAATGATGGCGTTGCGGTGACATCCACGGCGCTTGCCCCAACCACGGAAGTGATCGGCGGCGAGCGAGACCTGCTGGTCAATAAGACTTCGGTAAACGGCCGAGTGCAACTGAGTGTTAACGATCCACTGTTGCCAGGCTTCTTTAGCTTTGATTCCATCCAAACCGGACAAGGACGTCGCGTCGTATCCTGGGATGGGATCGACGGCAATGCAAATGTAATCAATGACAATGGCCTTGGGAACGTTGACCTGACTAGCGCTGGAGCGGCCAACGGGTTGCAACTTCGTATCGGATCAGACTCCTCAACCGGCAGCGTTACCATCCGGCTCTATACGGACGATGGGACCAGTGGAACATCATCGCGGTTCTCAACGGGAACTTTTTCACTTCCCTTTACGGGCGGCGAAGCGACCACGATCGAGTTTCTTTCCTTCACCGGTTTCGCGCCTGGCGGCGGCGGCGGTGCTGATCTGACTCGAATCGGTGCAATCGAGATGGAGATCACTGGTGGAGCCAACGTCAACGGTTCCGCTGAGTTGGTCGGCGCGATTGGCCCCAATATTGAAACCTTCGATTTTGCAAATTTCAGTTCGGCAGACTTGCGGCTCAGTATGATCGTCAACAACGTTTCGTCTTCAACCGGACAGAACATCGTCTTCACAATCACGCTCAACAACGACGGTCCGAGCTCTGCAAGTGGTGTGGTCGTCACGGATCTACTGCCCGTTGGCCTTGCGTTCGTAAGCTCTGTGCCATCTCAAGGAACCTACAACAGTACCAATGGTCAATGGTCAGTCGGTACCATCGCCAATGCTGCAAACGCAACGCTTGCCATCACTGCGCGTGCGACAGGAGCGGGCTCGTTGATCAACACAGCGCAAGTCACTGCCTCCGGCGCATTCGATGCGGACTCAACACCCGGAAACAATGTCGCGACCGAAGACGATCAAGCCTCGGCGACGGTCAATGTAGAGGCCGCCGATTTGTCACTCACAAACACGGCGGATCGCGTCAGTGCTCGCGTCGGTGAAAACGTGGCATTCACTATTACGGTGACGAATGCAGGCCCGTCGGCCGCGACGGGGGTTGCGGTAAGCGGTGTCATTCCGGCTGGATTGACCTTGGTTTCAAATGTACCAAGCGTCGGTTCGTTCACTGGCTCGACCTGGACCGTCGGAACCCTTGCCGCGAACAGCTCTGCAACGCTTGCACTGACGACTCGCGTTGACACCAACGGTAATAAATCATTGACCGCGCAGGTTTCGGCTTCCAATCTTTCGGACCCAGACTCAACACCGAATAACAATCTTGCGACGGAAGATGATCAAGCAACGGCAACGGTGACTGTCGCGTCGGCTGACTTGTCGCTCGCGAAAATCGCCTCCTCAGCAACTCCGAACGTCGGCCAGAACGTAACCTTCACTCTCACGGCACGAAACGCCGGACCGAGTGCTGCAACGGGTGTCTCGGTCCGTGACTCACTTCCGACCGGACTCAATTTTGTTTCGGCGACGCCGACTTCCGCCTACGACCCGGCGACTGGAATTTGGACCATCGGTGCACTTGCGATCAACGGAACCAGCACCCTGCAAATCATCGCCGTGCCCACCGTCGGCGGATCGTTCATCAACACAGCCGAAATCATCGCATCGGATCAACAAGACCTTGATTCCACTCCCAACAACAACATCGACGCCGAAGATGACCAAGCGTCAGTGACAATTAATGCTCAGCAAATCGACTTGTCTGTTACGAAGATCGTTGACAACCCAACTCCCGACCGCGGTGCGACAATTACGTTCACAACCACGCTTGCCAATGCGGGCCCCAGCACGGCGACGGGGATCACGGTCCGAGACGCACTTCCCAATGGCTTCAATTTCCAGAGCGCGGCACCGAGCGCGGGTACCTACAACAGCTCAACCGGAGTTTGGTCGGTACCGTCGCTTGCCGCTAACACGAACGCCACGCTCGTGATCACTGCCGTCGTCAATACGTCGACACAAACGATCGCAACGGCTCAGGTAACCGCTGCCAATCAAGGTGACGTCGATTCGACGCCAGCAAACAATATCGCCACCGAAGACGACCAGGCAAGCGTCACAATATCAATCCCATCGGCGGACCTTTCACTGACACAAACGGCATCGACAACAACACCCAATGTTGGACAAAACGTTACGTTCTCCGTCGTCGTTACCAATTCAGGTCCCAACGATGCGCCGGGCGTTGTGATCTCGGATGTCCTGCCTGCTGGGCTAAGTTTCCTCGGGTCCATCGTCGACATCGGTGACTACATCTCGACTTCGGGCAGATGGACCGTTGGTACACTGGCTCCCAATAGTACCGCTACTCTGCAGATCACCACGAGAGTTGACACCCTTGGCGCGAAGACCAACCTTGCTCGGGTCATCGCTTCGGATCGCTTCGATCCCGATAGCACGCCTGGAAACAACATCGCTACCGAAGACGATCAGGCTTCTGTCACTGTAACGCCTCAACAAGTTGACTTGTCGTTGACCAAGACAGCCAACAAGACTCGGGCGAACGTCGGTGAACCGATCACGTTTACTCTGACGGTTGCAAACGCAGGCCCAGACGGTGCGACACAGATCTCCGTTCGCGATTTACTCCCCACTGGATTGACGTTCGTATCTTCCAACCCAAGCGTTGGTGCGTACGATCCGCTGACCGGTGTTTGGTTAATCCCTACACTTGGTCGAGCCGGATCGGCGACGCTTTCACTCGTCGCGACCTACAATGCACCGCTGATGATTACCAGCACTGCAGAAGTCATCTCTGTTGACCAGTCCGATGTTGATTCAACGCCCGGAAACAATGCTGGAAACGAAGATGACCAAGCAACCGTAAATCTCACGCCCGCGATCGCGGATTTATCGCTAACAAAGACCACTTCGACGGCGACCCCAAACTTTGGAGAATCCGTAGCGTTCACGTTGACCCTTGCCAACGCGGGTCCCGACGCAGCCACGCGAGTCACGGTACTTGACCTTTTACCGCCGGAACTCGCTTTCGTCTCTGCGAATCCTTCGATCGGAACCTACGATTCGACTACGGGTATTTGGAACGTCGGTAACCTTGCCTCTGCTGGGCGAGTCACGTTGGTGATCAACGCGACACCCACGACGACAGGAGAAAAGGTCAACGTCGCGCAGGTTCAGACTTCTGACCAGTTTGACCCTGATAGCCTGCCTGGAAATGGACTTAGCACCGAGGACGATCAAGCAACCGTCAGGGTCACGCCACAGCGCATCGATTTGTCGATTGACAAGACCATCGATCGCCTAACGCCAAACGTCGGCGAAAACATCAACTACAGGTTGACGCTTCGCAATGCCGGGCCGAGTACAGCCACCGGCATTCGCGTTCTCGATTTGTTGCCAGCGGGAACGGCATTCGTCTCGTCAATCTCATCCAGTGGCACGTATGTCGCGTCGACCGGGATCTGGACGCCAACTGCGTTAGCTGCGAATGCAACCGCGACGTTGACCATCGTCGCTCGCGTCACGGCACCGGGGACCGTGTCCAACACTGCGGAAGTGATCGCGGCGAATCAACCGGATGTTGACAGCATTCCTGGAAATGCCATTGCCAGTGAAGACGATATCAAGTCGATCACGTTTTCGACGCCGGTTGCCGATCTATCGCTGACGCAGACGGTCGACAATCTGACTCCGAATCGAAACGACCAAGTCCGATTCACGGTTGTGATCACCAATAGCGGACCTGATACCGCATCGAACATCGTTGTCACGGATCGCTTGCCAGCAACGCTCAACTTCATCGACTCGTCGACAAGCGTTGGAATGTACGTTTCGACAGCCGGTACTTGGATGATCCCAACTCTCGCCAACGGACAGTCTGCAACGCTTGTTCTGGTCGGAACTGCGAAAACGAAAGGCCCGAAAACGAATACCGCCGAGATCACCCGAGCCGCCCAAGGCGATCCTGACAGCACTCCGGGGAACGGACTAGTCGGCGAAGACGACATTACGTCCGTCACCATCGTTCCGGCCCAGATCGACCTTTCCGTTTTCGGCACGATCGATAATGTGAAACCGAAGGTCGGAGATATCGTTAACGTGACTTACAACCTTAACAACTTTGGCCCGCCCACGGCGACCGGAGTTGCGTTGTTGGCGGTGCTTCCTACCGGTGTGACGTTGATTGACAACTCGCCTACGGCGGGAAGCTACGACGTGGCGACACGAATCTGGACTCCAGCCTCACTTGCCGCCGGACAAACAGAATCACTGACGCTTACCTTCTCCGTCGATGCCCCCGGCATCAAGCAAACGAGTCTCCAAGTGATCAGTGCCGATCAGTTCGACGGCGATTCGACACCAGCGAACAATCTTCTCACCGAAGATGACCTGGCAACCGTCATCGTCAACGCACCACGAATACTTACGATGAAGCTATTTTTGTCACGCTGATCAGGGTCACGCTTGAAATCTCGCGGATTGGTTGCCATTTGTTTGACGTAAAATTAGTCGAAGATGTACAGTATCTTTTAATGCTCCAACAAACCGGGTCGTGACGATGAGATTTTGATGCCACGGTTTATGCACAGCTCCAAGACAACCGAAACGAAAACCGTAATCGATTCATCGGTTTTTCAGTAAACTAGAGGAAGTAAATAGGGATCTAGAAATGAAGTTATCCAATAAATCGCTTGTGAGCTGTTCTGCCGCATTAATTGTTGCCTCGCTTGCGATCATGTCGCTGGCGCGGTCCGAAGACAAGGCTAACGGTCTCGAAGGAACACTTGCTGCTCACCTGGCTGCAAGATTCAATGAGCTGGATATCGATAAGAATCAGAAACTTTCTCGTGACGAGCTCGAATTGAAGCTGTTTGAATTTTTAAATGCCGATGGCAATGACAGTGTGACACTTTCTGAAGCGAAAGAGGTCGTGCAAAAACAAGGCTTTGAAGCATTGCAGGCAGTTGCAAACGGACAAAAACAAAAAGCGAATGAAGGGATAGCGACACGACCCGCGACCCCCGTCCGTCAAGGTCCTGTGCGACTTGTTGCTGGAGACCACGGGATCGGTAGCATGATTGCAGACCTAAAGCTCACCGATATCGACAACAAGATGTTCTCGCTTTCTGATTTCAAAGATGATAAGGCAATTGTCATCGCGTTCACGAACACAAGCTGCCCGATTTGCAAGAAGTATGCACCGACGCTCGCAGCGATCGAAGATAAGTATTCTGAAAAAGGTGTTTCTTTCGTCTTCGTTAACTCAACCGCAAGTGACAAGATCGATGCGATCCGTTCGGTGATTGCCGCTAACGGCCTTGATGGTCGCTATGTCCGCGATGAAGCCGCAACCGTTGCCAGGACGATAGGGGCGACTCGCACGACCGACGTGTTTGTTCTCGATGCCAAGCGAACGATGGTTTATCGCGGCGCTGTCGATGATCAATACGGTTTCGGCTACTCCATTGATGAGCCAAGAACCCAATACCTTTGCAAGGCGATCGACGCTACGCTTGCGAACGAACCCGTAAGCATCGCGGCCACACAAGCCCCTGGCTGCCCTCTTGAGATTGCTGACGCCAACAGCGCCAGCATCGACACGACAACCTATCACAATCGTGTCTCTCGCATCTTGCAAAATCACTGTGTCCAATGTCACCGGGATGGCGGCGTCGGTCCATTCGCGCTTCAAGACTATGATTCGGTCGTGTCGCAAAGCGGGGCCATCCGCCGTGTGATCGAGGAAGACATCATGCCGCCATGGTTCGCCGCAAAACCAAGTGGTGGCGATGCAAGTCCTTTCATTAACGATTGCTCGCTCGGTAGCGTTGATAGGAAAATACTTCTTTCCTGGCTTTCAGGCGGCAAAGCCGAAGGAGATGTTGCCGACGCCCCATTGTCGCGTTCGTTTACGAGTGGTTGGCAAATCGGTGAACCGGATTTGGTACTACAGCTTCCTGAAGCGATCGCGATAAAAGCATCGGGGACCATGCCCTATCAGAATATCATTGTCGAAACCGGTTTCACTGAAGATCGTTACGTCAAAGCAGTCGAAGTGATCCCAACCGCACGTGATGTCGTTCACCACTGCCTTGTCTTCGTTCTGCCGCCAGCCAACGGAGACAAACGTCCGCGAGACGATCGTGCTGGAGATGACGAGCGAGACGGGTTCTTTGCCGCGTACGCACCTGGATACGATGCGTTGGTGTTCAACGATGGCTTCGGTAAAGTCATTCCCGCCGGATCGCGATTGAAGTTTCAGCTTCACTACACCCCCAATGGGACAGCGACGACGGATCAATCAATGATCGGTTTTGTTTTTTCCGATCAAGAACCAACGCACCTAGTCAATGTTGCCGGCATCTCCCAGCCGCGACTCGCGATCCCACCTCATGCTGAAAATTTTGAGGTCAACGCGTCTATCACGGTGCCCAAAGACGCAATGATTCTGGCATTCTTTCCACATATGCACTTGAGAGGCAAAGCGTTTCACTACGAAGCAACGACTCCCGATGGCAAAACGCAAACGCTGTTGGATATTCCCCGCTATGACTTTAACTGGCAGCTTTCGTATCGATTGGCTGAGCCTCTACTCTTGCCTGCTGGTTCGATCATTCGGGCGACCGCCTGGTACGACAACAGCAAGAACAATCCCGCGAATCCAGACCCGGATCGAACGGTGACTTGGGGGCCGCAGACGTACGACGAGATGATGATCGGTTACGTCGAATACCATATGGATGGTGGCAAAGTAGATCGACTGGCAAACGCACCTGGCCTCGCCGCACTACGTGATCTGGGAACTGGAAAGAACATCGAAGCGATGTTTAAGCAACTCGACAAAAATAGTGACGGCGAGCTGTCTGAGGACGAATTTCCCAAAGGCCAGAAAGCCAAACTGCTGCGTTTCGACACCGATGGCAATGGTGCCATCTCCATGAAGGAAGCCGAACCGTTAACGCAGTTTTTGAACCGCAAGTGAGCCCCTGAAATCACGGGCTAAGTCGATGTTGTCGTTTGAATGCCTTTCTCCTCGCGACGCCACCGATTGATTGCATCAGACCCAGTGCGAACAGGTCGCTTTAAGTCCATTTCTGACCATCGGACGACCATCGACACGAACGCTTCCGAAACAAAAACCCCGCCAAACGAAAAAAACCCGCCAAACACAGGGTTTGGCGGGATTTCTTAAAATGGGCGATATTGGACTCGAACCAACGACCCCCACGATGTCAACGTGGTGCTCTAACCAACTGAGCTAACCGCCCGAAAATTGTTCTTCCACTTACCTTGGACCTGGGAATTCCCCCGTTAAAGGAGGTGCCTGAGGTTTTTCATATCTCCAACGGTGCAACAGTCTGAGGTTGGACGGCGGAATCGTCAAGAGTAGGCCGTTTTCCCATTTTCGCGTTCTTTGGGTCAGACAATCCTGAAAGGTCGGGTGGAAAACGCTAGTTTTCCCGAAAACTCAGTTGACGCGGATGGGTTGACGGCTCAATACTTGCGTATTGAAGTCACTCGGTAGCCCCAGCGTGTGTTGTTTGGGGCGTCTCGATTGCCAAAGATGAAATCTTTCATTGGGATCGAGATTTTCGCCAAGTGGTGTTTTATGGTTCGTAGTTCGGGTCTTCAGCCCGATCGAGGTTGTTGTTTTTGGTGGCATTGGCACGACGTAGCTTCCAACCGGAGCAGCGCGATTCGACGCGCATTAATTCTCAAATCCGAATCTCTCCGATTCGTGTGGTCAGCGATGAGGGTGAGCAGCTAGGCATTCTCACAACCGAAGATGCGCTCACTCGCGCTCGGGAAGCGGGTCTTGATCTTGTGGAGGTCGCGCCAAACGAGCGACCTCCTGTTTGTCGAATCATGGATTACGGCAAATTCAAGTACGACAAGAACAAGAAGAAAAATAGTAGCCAAACCACGCACACGAAAACGAAGGAAATCCGGCTTCGTCCGAAAACAGGCGAAGAGGATATTAAGACCAAGGTTCGCCAGGCTGAAAAGTTTTTACAGCATCGCGACAAGGTTCAAGTAAGCGTTTTGTTCCGCGGTCGTGAAATGGCTCACATCGAAGAAGGCCGTAAGGTCATGGAATCTGTCATCCAGATTCTGGCCCCGGTCGGCAAGGTCGAAACCGCTCCGCAACAGCACGGACGACGAATGATTTGCATGATTGCGCCAAAGTAGAGCCGCGATTTTGCAAACCATCTCACTAGGTGCCATTTTACAAGTGTTAAATGACATCGCACCGATTCGTCTTGCCGAGCTTTGGGATAACGTCGGACTACTTGTTGGTGATCGTCAAGCGACGGTGCGAACCGTGATGACATGCTTGACCGTTACACCGGAAGTCGTCAAAGAAGCGGTTCAGCGGCAGGTTCAGTTGATTGTCACTCATCATCCGATTCCTTTTAAACCGCTGAGCAAGATCACCTCCGATTCGACGACGGGACGGATGCTGCTTGGCTTGATCGGCTCAGGGATAGCGGTTTATAGCGCTCACACCGCGTTCGATTCTGCCTCATTGGGAATCAACGCCATGTTGGCCGAAATGCTTGGGTTGTCGCGAGTCAAGCCGCTCGAGCCGATTGTCGGCTCTCCGGATGAATCGGTTGGCTCAGGGCGTTACGGATACCTGCCCGAAGCAATCCCTTTGGCCGCGTTCGCCTTTACCGCTGCTCAATTGGTGAAGGCGCCGCACTTCCGAGCGGTTGATACGGGCGTATCGGATTCTTCATCGCGTGTCAGCAAAGTTGCGATCGCGTGTGGCAGTGGTGGGAGCTTTGTTGGTGCGGCGAAACGTCATGGATGCGATACTCTGGTGACCGGCGAAGCGACCTTTCATGCTTGTCTTGAGGCGAAGGCGAGCGACCTGAATCTCGTTTTGGTCGGGCATTACTGGAGCGAACGATTCGCGATGGAGCGAATGGCAACGACAATCGAGTCAAAGTTCGACGGCCTTATCGTTTTTGCAAGTGGCTGTGATGTTGATCCGCTGAAAGATCAGGATTCAGAGAATTGGAAACATTGACCTTCATCTAAACATACCTAGAATGCCTCTTCGTTGCGCTCGCTCACTGCCGACGGTGATCATGGCAAATTAGGTCCCTTGGTATGTTTTTTGCAAAAGCTGATTTGCGACTGCCGACCTGAATCTACAGTCTCTGCCATCGGGTCAGAGTTGTCTTCGATAAAACGGTTACCGGAAAAAAATGTTACACGAACGATGGTTAGCCGCGCTTCCGGTTTTCAATGAAGTCAATTACGTCAACGAGATCCTCGATCAAGTCGGACAGTATATTGCCGACGTTTTGGTCGTCGACGACGGATCGACGGACGGAACGAGCGGATTGCTGGCGGCTCGAAGCGACATCCAGGTCGTTCGCCACGAGACGAACCAAGGCTACGGCGCGGCACTGCGTTCCGCCTTTGACTATGCCTGTGCCGAGGGGTTTGACGGAGTGGTCACGCTTGATTGTGACGGCCAGCATCAACCGAAACGAATTCCTCGGTTTATTGAAGCCGCTCGGTCGGCTGATATTGTTTCGGGCAGTAGGTACCTAAAGCAGTACGAAGGGGATGATGCTCCGCCTCCGGAACGAATGTTTATCAATCGCCGAATCACGACTGAATTGAATAACCGCCTTGGTTTATCGTTGACCGATGCGTTTTGCGGATTCAAAGCGTATCGAACCAGTGCGATCAAGCAGCTTTCGATCACGGATTTAGGGTACGCGATGCCCCTCCAGCTTTGGGTGCAAGCTGCCGCATCGGGCCTGCGGGTGATCGAAATTCCCGTGCCTCTGATTTACCTTGATTTAAACCGGTCCTTTGGCGGTTCACTCGATCACGCGGAGACTAGACTTGCTTACTACAATCGAGTGCTCGACGAGGCAATCGCTTCGGAAGCGGCAGCAGGACGTACCCTGCCTCGATTAGTCGAGTTTCTTGATCCCGCTCTTGGTTGATGCAGGCTTGTTCGTTGACCTTCTACCGAACCTATCGAGCCCCTGCACACCACGGGGAGGCGTTGATCGAGCCGCAAGTTGGCTACGCGGCAGAGTTGATTGCGCGGAATCGGTCCACGTCATCGAGCTGGGGGATCGACTTCGCCGGGAAATCTCTTACCGACCTGCGGCTTGTGGCGAGGACTGAACTGGTTCGCGATGCATTGGCCTATAGTCGCAAGTACCGCGACGTGATCGAACCGTTAGCGAACCATCCGATTGTGATGTCAGGCCATCAGCCGTCGCTTTTTCACCCTGGCGTTTGGTTCAAGAATTTTGCGTTGGACCGAGTGTCTCGACAGACGCTGTCCGGTGGAGTGTCGCCGACAGCAATCAATTTGGTCATCGACAACGACGTGGCCTCAAGCTCGAATGTTCGCGTACCGGTGGTTGATGCGAAGACTGGATTGCTCCGACAAGAATCGGTCCTTTTCGATTCCGCATCGGGCGGCGTGCCGTACGAGCAAAACCGAATTCGAAACCGCGGCGTCTTTCAATCCTTTGACAGACGCATCCGCGATGCAATCAAGCCAATCGTTCCGGATCCACTTGTCACAAGGCTTTGGAGGCACGCGCTGGATGCAGTGGCGAGGTGCGAGAATGTCAGTTGCGCTGTTGCACATGCGAGACATGCTCTCGAAGGCGAACTAGGGCTTCAGACGCTTGAGCTTCCGCTGTCCGTCGTTTGCAGAAGTGAATCGTTTTCGGCGTTTGCCTTATCAATCATCAGCGATCTAAATCGGTTTCGAGAGATCTACAATAGCGAGCTAAAGCGGTATCGATTCGATCACGGGATTCGTAGTAGTGCTCATCCCGTTCCTGAGCTTGGCGTCCGTGATGATTGGGTCGAAGCTCCGTTTTGGATCTACGGGGATGACTCGCCGCAACGGAAGGCGGCGTGGGTTCGTCGATCCGGAGGAATGATCGAAATCTCAGATTTAGTTCATCGCAAGGTAACTCTGAGTTTAAACTCCGGTGCAACTGAAGAGTTAGCCTCTCTCGCCAGCGCTAACTGGAAACTTCGCCCCAGGGCACTCGTGACAACGATGTATGCACGAATGATTCTTAGCGATTTGTTCATTCATGGGATTGGCGGCGCCAAATACGATCAGCTCGGTGACCAGATTGTCAAACGTTTTTTTGGTGTGACGGCGGCCGAGATGATGGTAGTCTCAGCAACCGTTATGTTACCCAGTTTTGGCATTTCAAACTCGACCGAGTCGGTCCAATCGATTCGTCAGCGAATCCGCGACACCCGCTTCGCCCCAGAAACGTTCTCGGATTCGGTAGATTTGAGCGTTTCTTTGCTTGCTCGCAAGAAACAGTTATTGGCGGGGGTACCGAGTTCCGGCAGCAGGCTTGCTTGGTATCACGAAATGAAAGCGGTCAACCAAGTTCTTGCAACTCAATTGATCGACGAACGCGTTCATCTCGAATCACAACTGCAAATCGCAAAACAAGAGGCAGCTTCGATGACAATTTTGGGAAGTCGAGAGCATTCGTTTTGTCTGTTCAATCTTGAGGAATTGAATTCGATATTTGATGGCATGCTGAGCTGATCAGGCAGCTTCGGCGATCGGCTCGACGACACTCATGGTAACCATCGGCAGTATCGCAGCTCTCAACTTACCATCCGCCGCACGTCGAAGTACGTAAGCTGCGGTCTCGTCGACAATTGCAAATTCGATGCCAGGGACTTCAAACGTGTCACCGCTATTCATCGTGATTCGCACGGGTCCTTTTCGAATGACCTCCATTAAGCTTTCTCGGTCCATCATTTCCTCGAAATTAAGAATGATTACTGAACCTAGGTTGCCACTCGGAATTTAATGCAAAGTCTTGGCTCTGTTCGAAAAGCCAGTTCAAACGATTCTAAGCCGGCCTCGCAACACCGTCAATTTTCGACATCGCTGCGGGTTCCAGTTGATCGACAGAGATGCTCTCCTCTGGTTCTTTGCCCGGCTTCCAAACCAAAGCGGTTAAATCGTCGAAGAAAGTGTAGAGCACCGGGATCGCGATCAGCGTAAGAATCAGCGATAGCGTTTGACCTCCCACCGTAAGAACTGCGATCGATCGTCGTTCTTCCGCTCCCGGACCTGTCGCGATCAAGAGCGGCAGCAAACCAGCAACGAACGACAAAGTCGTCATCAGAATCGGGCGCAGGCGATCTCGATTGGCTTGAATGATCGCATCGTGACGGTCCATTCCGGAAGCACGCAAAGTGTTTGTATGATCGACCTGAAGAATTGCCGCTTTCTTGACCACACCGAACAGCACCAGCATCCCAAGTGCGGAATACAGGTTCAAAGTTTCGCCGCCCCAATAGAGACTGAGTAAGCCGAAAGGCACGGCCAGCGGTAGCGACAGAAGAATGATAAACGGATAGACCAAATGCTCATACTGCGCCGCCAAAACGATATACATAAACACGAACGACATAACGAAGGTCCACCGAAAATCGATGATCGTTCGATCCAGTTCTCGACCACCGCCGAGAACCTGAATATCCACTCCAGGTGGTACGCCTACTTCGTTGGCGGCCTGATTTAACGCTTCGATGCGATCGGTCAATCCATATCCGCTGCCAACGTTGCCACGGATCGCAACCATTCGTTGGCGACCAAATCGGTCGATGCGGGAGGCGGCGCGACTGAACTTAAAGTTGACCAAGTTATCGATTCGCGTCAGCGAGGCTTGATTCTCAGTGCCCGCGTCCATCGGCATCATACTAGACAACGGCGCCGCCGTTCCCGTGCGGACATAGAGCTGCGAAATGGAGGGGACATCGCTACGATCGAGTCCCACCAATCGGACTTCAACATCGTAGGCGTCGTCGACCGACGCGTCACGATAACGCGAGACCCGATCATCGCCACCAACCGCGACGCGAAGCGTTTCCGCGATCTCGGCAACCTCTACGCCCATCGTCGCCGCGCGTTGACGATCAATCGAAGCGAGCAATTCCGGATTGTCAATCTGCAGGGTTGAACTTACGTCAACCAAACCCGGTATCTGTTTGGCCTTAGCAAGCAGCTTATCGGTGAACTCCTGAAGGTCATCAAAATTTGATCCCGTCACCGCATAGTCAATATCGACAGGCGCGCCTTGTCTCAACGACGTAAGATTACGCACCGATACCTGAAGTCCTGGACGTTTGGTCAATCGGTTACGGACTTCGGTCATCTTGTCTCGCTGCGAGTAATTACCGCGAAACGCTGCGCCAGGGTCTCCTTTGATGGTTGACGACACCCATCTACCGAAGGAAAAAGTCCTTTCTTCACTATCTCGCAATCGCACGTAAATTTCAGCGCGATTGACGTCACCAAAGCCTCTTGCGCCCACCGTGGTCAAAACGGTTTCAATACCTTCGATCTCACGCAACTCGGCCTCGACCAAATCGATGGTTTCGATCATCGCTGTCAAGCTTGCGCCTCTTGCCGCTTCCGCCCGAATCTCGAATTCTGATTCATCTACGTTCAGTGGCACGTAATCTCTCTGCACCCAAGACTGAAGCGGTATATTCGATGCAATGGTTCCGATCACGATCAGAAGTACAATCCATCGAAATCGAAGCGAGACGGACAGCAATGCGAGGTAGGCCTTTTCGACGGTTGCGTATAGCCCATCGCGAGAAGCGACGGTTGCACCACGTTTCGGAGGTCGAAGTAATTTGCTGCACATCATCGGTGTCAACGTAAAGCTGACTAGCATCGAAACCATAATCGCAACGGTGGCAGTGACGCCGAACTGGAACAGCATTCGCCCTGTCACACTGGACAGAAAAGACACGGGCAAGAATACAATTACCAGCGAAACGGTCGTTGCAAGGACTGCGGGAGCTATTTCTCGCGTCCCATAAATCGCGGCGTCTGTCGGCGAGAAGCCCTTCTCTTCGATGTAATGAAAGACATTCTCAAGCACCACAATCGCATCGTCGATGACCACACCAACCATCAGCACCAAGGCAAGCATGGTGACGTTGTTCAGCGTGAAGCCAAACATTCGCATGAATGCAAACGTCGCGATGATCGAGGTCGGAATCGCAACGGCGGCGATAATCGTCGAACGCCATGATCGCATGAATAGAAGCACCGAAATGCAGGCCAGAATGCTGCCGGAAATCAGGTGTTGTTCGATCTCATGCAGCGCCGCGACGATGTAACGCGATTGATCTTGGATAACCTCAACCTCGACGTCTGAAGGCAAGAGATCGCGACACCGAGGAAGAAGCGATTTGATTTGATTGATCACTGCGACCGTGTTCTCGCCAGACTGGCGCTGAACTGCGAGGATAACCGCTGGTTCTCCATTGAGTCTGGCGAGTGTTCGAACCTCTTTGGTCGCATCTCGAACCTCGGCGAGATCGCGCAGGCGAATCGGTGTGCCGTTGACGTTCGCAACGACAAGATCTTCGAACTGTTTTGCTTCGGTGAATCTCCCGAGGGTTCGCATCGCGCGCTCACGACGTCCTTGGTCGAGTCGCCCTGCGGGGATCTCAGAATTCTGACGCTGAATAGCGTCTCGTACCTGCAAAATTGAAAGCTTGTATGCGGCGAGACGGTCTGCATTGACGTTGATCTGGACCGCGCGATCCGCAGCACCTGCGATCTGAACTTGGCCGACACCTTGAGACGACTCGATGACGTTCTTTACCGATTGATCCGCAAGAACAAACAATTCTCGCGGCGATCGGTCACCAGAAACCGCGAGCGTCAATATCGGAGACGACTCCAAATCGCGTTTCTGGACCGACGGCGGATCAATGCCTGGCGGTAGGCGATTGACCGTTGCGGCGACGGCATCGCGAACGTCCTGCATCGCCGAATCGATGCTGCGATTCAGTTGAAAGGTGACCATCACGTTGGATTGACCGTCCGACGATATCGATCGCAGTTCATCAATGCCAGCCACGGTTGCAACCGCATCCTCGATGATCGTCGTCACCTCCGACTCGACTTCTGCCGCCGCAGCGCCGAGGTAGTTTGTTCGGATATAGATTTGAGGAAGATCGATATTGGGAAACCGGTCAACGCCCAAGCCAGGAAATGCGACAAGACCAGCCACAACGAATGCAGCGATCAACATCAATGCAAAAACGGGGCGTCGTACGCATAGTCTTGCCAGCCAATCCATCGTCTCAATTAACCTTCTGGCACGGGGCTTAAACTATCGATCATTGCGTGAACCGGTTTCGTAGTGGCGTCGTCTTTCGGCAATGAATCCGTCGGCGCGATGATACGAGCGACTCGCCCGTTTTCTCCATCGGCAAGCAAAACGTCACCGACCACCAATCCCTCGATCACCTCCACGAATCCATCGCGAGTGGCTCCAGCGATAATTTCATGTTGGCTCGAAATCCCGTCGATAACTTTCCAGACCTTCTCGGCGCCTGCAAATTGCGTCACAGCGGCCGAAGGCACGACGATCAATTGTGCCTCAGGATCAAGGACGACCTCCGCTTCAGCGAACAATCCGGTACGGAATTGATTGTCAGAATTTTCAATGCGAGCTTCAAATACCAGTGACCGGCTTTGCGAGTCGAGAGCCGGGCTGACTCGGGTGATCGTTGCGTCGATAGGCTCTTTACTGGATTGGAGATTAACTCGGATCGAAAGGCCTTCACGAAGTTCGCCGGCAACCCGTTCAGGGAGCGTCCCTCGAAACCAAAGCGGATTGGTTCTTACCATCGAAAGCAATGGGGCACCAACGGTTACGTAGGCCCCCGGCGCAACAGCGCGTTGCTGAATGAATCCATCGAACGGTGCCTTCACAACCGCATCGGCGAGTCGCTGGCGGGCCAGGGACAACTCTGCTTGACGCACGCCGATGAGCGCAAGTTTTTCGCGAGTGCCATTGAGTGCTGAAGCATATCGCGCCTCCGCAACTCGCTCGGCGACTGCGATCAAGTCATACTCGCCATCGGCAATGGCGTTCTGTTTGCGAAGTTGCGCTGCGCGCTCAAGGCTCGACTTTGTTTCGTTCCAAACGGCTCGCTCTTGTCGAACCGGCGGAGAATTTTCGGGATTGAGACTTTCGACCGCCGCGTCAGGCGAGAGTCCGACTGCCGAGCGGGTTTGTGCAAGCTGCGCTTCGGCCTGAGCAACGAGCAACTGAAACTCCTCCGGGTCGAGCGATACCAGTGGATCACCGGCCGAAACTCGGTCACCGAGATCGACGTGAACCTTGGCGACGCGCCCGGCGACGCGCATTCCGATGGCTACCATCTCATCGGCCCGCAATTCGCCTTGGCATTGCACGACCTTCTGCCACCGCTTCAAGCCAACCACGATGGTCGGCGTCGTTAGGTCGCCGATCGGCTTCTTCTTGGATTGCTCAATGACAGGTTTAGGCCCGCATCCACCGATGAACATGGTTATTGCGACTGCCATGATCGCGAGGCTACGAGATGAGGCGGGTTTTTGCATTGGCTTGTGTCAGCACGTGAAGAAGTCGTGCTTGGCATCGATGAATTCGATCGGTAACGGGTGGGAAGCCCTATATTAACCCCGAAAGCAGACTTGAGTGTTGAAACAAGCGAAAAATCCCTCGGCCCGTTTTCAGGACTCGGTATTTGCCATATCACGGGCGTGATAACTGCTTCGGACAAACGGCCCGCTGGCTACCTTTTTGAAACCCATCGCGCGGGCAAGATCGGCGAGTTCATCGAACTCCTCGGGTGCCAAATAGCGAACCACCGGCAGGTACTTTTCGCCTGGCTGCAGATATTGGCCAAGCGTCAAAAAGTCAACGCCATACTCACGCAGGTCGGCGAGCGCATCGAGCAATTCGCCTCGCTGCTCACCGAGCCCGAGCATGAGTCCACTCTTGGTTTTGACCACGGGGTTGTAAGTCTTTACCCGCCGCATCATGTCCAAGGTCCAGCGGTAATCGCTTTTCGGCCCACGCACACGTCGATAGAGACGCGGAACGGTTTCCATATTGTGATTGAAGACGTCGGGTGACGCCTCGATGACACGAGCTAATGATGGCTTGCAATGGACAAAGTCAGGCGTCAACACTTCCGTGGTCGCGCCAGTACGTTCACGTACTGCGACCACACAACGGTAAAAGTGATCAGCCCCGCCGTCCGGAAGGTCATCGCGCGTAACGCTTGTGATGACAACATGTCGAAGTCCAAGTCTTGATGCCGCTTCGGCAAGTCGCTCGGGCTCGTCCACTTCCGGCAACCCCGGTGGACGTCCGCGCTGGACGGCACAGAAGCCGCAGGGTCGCGTACAAACATTCCCCAAGATCATGAAAGTTGCGGTTTGCTGGCTATAGCACTCCATCCGATTGGGGCACTTCGCGTTATCGCAAACGGTTTCCAGCTTCAGTTCTTCCAGCAACTCGGCCGTTAAGTGGTTTGAATTTTTTTGCGGGATCGGCCGTTTCAGCCATTTTGGCAAACGACCGGAGCCGCTGGTTTGGGTCCCAGCGGGCATTTCTGGCGGAGCAATTACAGGGAGACGAAAGGCCATTTGCCGGTGAACTTGCAGTTGAAGGTAGACGTTTGTGGAAGCAGTTTAGCTGAAGAATCGTTTTCCGTCTTGAGTTTCCGGTCGGAAATTCGCCGGAAGACTTTACGGCCTTCTTCGGAAAACGTTGTCGGACCGTTACATTAGGAGCCCTTGTGTTTTGTTGTTTCCATGTTGCCGGTTTGTGCGATGGCTAAGAAGAAGACCGAAAAAGCTGCCGCGAAGAAAACCGCGCCGGGCCTGAAAATGGCCGCTGACAACCGAAAAGCAAAACACCGCTACGAGATTCTCGACAGCGTCGAATGCGGCATGCACCTGATGGGCAGCGAAGTGAAGTCGATGCGAGAAGGAAAGTTATCGATTGATGAAGCCTATATTCGAATCAAAGGAAAAGAGCTTTGGCTGATCGGTTCTGACATTGCTCATTACAAAAACGCAGGGATGTGGAATCACGACCCACGGCGGCCAAGAAAGCTGCTTATTCACACCAAAGAGTTTGATGTTTTCGCTGGACGTGCAATGGAGCGAGGTCTAACGCTGATTCCGTTGAAGGTTTACTTCAACGACCGCGGATTGGCTAAGTGCGTGATGGGCTTGGTCAAAGGAAAGAAACTTCACGACAAACGCGAGACGATCAAGGAACGGGATACGAAGCGAGGACTGCAACGAGCCATGCGGGGGAGGTGACACCGCAAAACAACAGTAACAATTGCTCGGCAATCGTGTTATTCGTCTTTCGCAAATCGAGCGATTTTTCCTAAAGTCCAAAATGACGCCGGCACGGATGCGCGGTTCTGGTTGGTTGCCCACGGAAGGCGAATTTCTTTGTTTGCTAGCTTAACACGAACGTTGACGTTGCTAATTTGGATGGCCCTGGCTGTCTTAGTCGGTGCTGAACGTGTCGGTGCACAGGATGACGCTTCTGACGATATCCAGATTATGGCTCCGCAGATGCAATCGATCGGAGCAACGCCCGAGTCATTGAAGTTCCTTGGCGGTGGACCGGAGCAGTGGACCAGCCCCAAGGGACTGGCAAGCAGTTTGCAGATCATGCTTCTGCTTACCGTGCTCAGTTTGGCGCCCGCCGTATTGCTGATGACGACCTGTTACGTTCGCATCATCATCGTGCTTGGTTTGCTTCGCCAAGCGATCGGATTGCAATCACTACCACCGAGTCAAGTGATGACCAGCGTTGCGATGTTCATGACCATGTTTGTCATGGCTCCTGTATGGACTCGGGTTTACGACGATGCGATTGTTCCTTACACCGAACAAAAAGATCCGATGTCGCTAGAGCAAGCTTATGAAGCCGGAGCGGAACCGATTCGGCATTTCATGGCAAAGCAAATTGATGCTGCTGACAACCACGAGGATGTCGCGCTGTTCTACAGCTACATGGACCCAAACGGTCCGCTGCCCAGTACCTTCGACGATGTACCGATTCGAGTTCTTTTGCCGGCGTTCATCCTGAGCGAATTGAAGACCGCGTTCTTGATGGGTTTTCAGATCTATCTTCCTTTCTTAGTGGTCGACCTCGTGGTTGCCAGTGTCACGATCTCGATGGGGATGTTGATGCTTCCGCCGGCCGTCATTTCGCTGCCATTCAAGTTATTGCTTTTTGTTTTGGTCGATGGCTGGCGTTTAGTGGTCGAAATGTTGATGAATTCGTTCGGCACGCTGAGCGGATGAACATCGTGTCGGTTGTTTTAAAGCGTTGTTATTAGGTGCTTACTGGTTGCTTTGCAAAAGAGATTTCAATGGACTCAGCCACCGCGATTGACTTATGCCGAAGTACTTTGATTGCAGCCTTGGTCATCGGTGCCCCGATGCTGGTCGTGGGAATGGTAGCAGGCTTATTGATCGGCTTGTTCCAGGCCTTAACGCAAATTCAGGATCAAACGGTTTCGTTCGTTCCGAAGTTGATTGCGATGGCGGCGGTCATGATCGCTTGCATGCCTTGGCTACTCACTCGGATGGTCGAATTCACTCGTCAAGTTTTCGAGAACGCGGGAATGCCGTGATGGGAGTTCTTGCTTGATCGAAGAAATTACAAACTATTTCACCAGGCATCTGCTGCTGATGATCCTGGTGATGACCCGCTTGAGCATGCTGCTAACGACGTTGCCTGCGATTGGCACAGGCGTCCCCAAGCGAATTCGCGCAATGCTTGCGGTATTGCTTACATTTTTGATTGCTCCCACGGTAATCGCGATCGACCCCAACTACTCTCCTCAAGCGGTGAGTAATATCGACTTGGCAATCCTGCTTGCACGTGAGGGAATGATCGGGCTGTTCATCGGCACGGTGGTGCAATTTCTCGTCACGGGCGTGCAAATGGCAGGTGAACTAATGACGGGAACCGGCGGTATGCAGCTTGGCGATTCGATCGATCCGACGACCAGTAGCACGATGCCGACGCCGGCAAAGTTGATCGGGATGTTGGTTGTTGCCGTCATGATCGCGATCGGCGGTCACCGGATGTTGATAACGTCCTTGATCGATAGCTTCCACGCGATGCCACCTGGTCGCGTCGAGTTACATGATTCGATGATGTCGATGGTGATGTCGCAACTAGGGATGTCGCTTGCCGCGGGCATTCGAGTGGCTGCTCCGGTCGTTGCCGCGATGCTGCTTTGCAATCTGATTACGGGTTTGATTAGCCGAACGTTGCCTCAGATCAACGTTCTGGCAATCGGCTTGTCGATCAATTCGCTCGCGTTGCTTGCCGTGGGTGCGTTTTCGATCGGATCCGCAGGTTATGTCTTTCAGGACGAGTTCATAGGAACGATCCAACACCTTTCAGAGCTGTGGGTAGAAATCGCGAAATGAGTGGTAGTGACCATCCCCTTGCCCCATCCTTTGCGTTCTAAGGTGAAGTGATGGCTGGAGACGACGGAGATAAGAAACACTCTGCCACCGACCGTCGACGTGAGCAAGCTCGCGAAGACGGTCAGGTCACCAAGAGCGCGGATTTGTCATCCGCAGCGATGCTCATTCTTGCCTTGATGTCGTTGTCCTGGTTAGGTGGACCGCTTTGTGAGACTGTCGCAGGCGTCATGGTCGACAGCCTTTCGATGACCAATTCGAAGGGCTGGACCACCCAAGACGCTGGACAACACATTCTACGAAAAAGCGCAAACTTTGCGATTGCGGTTGTTCCCGTTTTGGTAGTGATGTTCGTTGCTGGCATTGCCGTCAACGTTTCGCAAACGGGATTGCTCTTCAATCCAAACGCGTTGATGCCGAAATTTAGTCATATTAGCCCGGTTGCCGGCCTGAAGCGGATCACCTCTATCCGAGGCGCGATGCGACTGGGGTTTGGCATGATCAAGGTGCTGTTGATCTCCGTTGTCGCCTACGTTGTTCTCAAGAATCAGCAAGACTTGATCGTGTCGATGTGGGCTCAATCGATTCCGATGATCGCTCGATCGCTGTTTGACTGCTTGTTTGATGTTTGTATGTGGATCGCCGTCTCTTTATTCGTGCTTGGCGTTGCTGAGTATGGCTTCCAGTGGTGGCGATACGAGGAAGACCTGAAAATGTCGGATCAGGAGCTTCGTGATGAAATGAAGGAGAGCAACGGCAATCCGCTCATTCAGCAGCGACGAAAGCAGATTCAACGGCAGATGATGATGCAGCGAATCAATTCGGAAGTGCCCAAGGCCGACGTCATCGCGACCAATCCGACCGAGCTTGCAATTGCGATTTCCTATGACCCTGAAACGATGATTGCACCCGTTGTTGTCGCTAAGGGGGCGGGACTGGTGGCGCAGAAAATCCGAAAGATCGGATTGGAACACGGGATCCCGATCGTGGAGCGAAAAGAACTCGCCCAGTTCCTCTACAAGAACGTCGATGTAGGGTCCGCGATCGGCGTCGACCAATATCAAGCGGTCGCTGAAGTGCTTCGTTACGTGTACCAGCTTAAAGGCAAACCGGTACCTAAGGTCGCACAGAGAATGGCTTCATGATTCGAAAATCATTAGTCTTGCGATCGCAAGATCCGTGTTTGTAGCCGCATGCACGGGAATCGTAAGCCGAAGGTAGTTGTGTGGCCGGAGCGCCGACGTGATATCGAATCGCGTCTTTCCGACGGATAGCGAAATCGGCTCTTCGTTCAATGTCGCTTCGCTTGCGACACCAAGTAGCGAACACTCAAGTTCAACTCGCTGAGTCCCGTTCAAGCCCGATGGAAGGTTGAACTTCCGTGAATAGACGACGAAATCGGTTGCCGAGTCGAACTCGCTTTCGTCCGGCAACGTGACTTTTATGGGCGGTCCTGAAGCCGAGCCACCACGAAACTCCATACGTTCCCATGCCGCATGAATGCGTATCGCGTGGAGATGATTGGGGAGTCGGTCCATCACATATCGGGCGTCACGAAGTTTTCACAACGGCTGCTCGCCGTTAGAAATTACCACCGGCGGCAAGGATTGCGTCGATCGCATCTCGATAGCCATCAAAATCTGCTTCCAAAGAGGGACTGTCTACAACACTTGTTCCGATCGTTGCCGCACTGCCCATCAAGCGAATAACGCGGTCGTTGATGCTAACGGCAAACTCATTGGCACTAAGCAACCGGCTTTGAACCGAGCCATCCACGAAAAGAATCGTGATCAACGCTGCATCGTCATCATCGCTGACGGCGAACTCTAGAAATGCAACGTTTTCATACCCAACGCCAAGCTGGAAGAGTTCGGTTTCCTTCGATGCATCCAGAATGATCATCGCGGAACTCGCAGCTGCGTTTCCGGTGTTGGGTCGCGGGAACCGAGCCAAGAAATCGAGAGCGTTCTGGAATTCACGGGTAAAGCCTAGCGTCGTGAACGAATTGCCCGACGCAACCACGCCACCACTGGCTGGGATTACGATCTGGTAAGAAGTTGCCGACAGAGGAATAACGTAGTCGGGGAAAGCGAAGGTCACGGTGTAGGTTCCGGGCAATAGGTCGGAGAAGACATAATTGCCGTCTCTGTCCGTTCGGTCTGAAGCGTTTACAGCCTGACCGCTGAGGTTCGACGAAGCATCGCTTGTCAGAAGGACTGTCGCGCCAGCCAATAGGGGCTCGTTCGAATCGCGAACACCATCGCGGCCCGACCTACCTGGACCCTGGAGATAATCGGTGAAGATTGCTCCCGAAACTGTCGAGGGAGCGGCCACGGCGACCGTGACAAC
>Ga0105046_10002672_pt1 | contig 28141 bp, 21 predicted proteins | sample MAT03_FD_78385 | JGI IMG/M metagenome (GOLD analysis project Ga0105046, IMG submission 78385) | Freshwater microbial communities from Lake Fryxell liftoff mats and glacier meltwater in Antarctica - MAT-03 (megahit assembly) | ecosystem: Environmental > Aquatic > Freshwater > Ice > Liftoff... | reverse complement strand
GTCCTCGGTCTGGCGGCATGACCGTGACCACCCCCCGTCAAACGCGACCCGCTAGACCCAGAGCAGCTAGTAATCATGCGGGCCATCGGACCCTCGCGACCGGAACTGGGAGGATCTGCACCCAAAAGAAATGCGCTCGCGCCTGAGAGTGCCTTGCATCTGATACATGGATATGGCAATCTCACGCCATATCTGGGATGGGACCTCAGGGACCTCAATCGATAGGCCGCTGTCGCAGGTGCCGCACCTCGGGCTCGCACGGGCACGCCCGGCGCGGGCACCGTGCATGGCGCGACCCAACTACCACTGGGCTATCGGGGTCATTGCGCCTGCGGTGCGGACGGTGGTCGCGGCTTGAGCCATTGCGCGATCTTCAATGCCCACAAGCCTCGCGCGCGTGAGCGGAACGGTATTGGAAACGCTGGTACTTCTGGGCGACCCCACTCGCGGCTCGAGTCTGCACAATGTGATGACCTTCTTTTCGCACCTGCACCGGCTCGGGGGAGGGGCGAGGATCTTGTTGCGCATGAGCGCGACGCGTTCGCGACCTGCACCTCCTGCAGGAGGCGCGGCAACGAGATGCGACCCATCGCGGGCCAGGTAGATCGTGTTCTTCCATCACGCTTCCAAGGAGACCCTCGCGCACGTTGTCCTCGATCGGGACCACGCGGGCGACGGGCCGTCCGCGTTTCGTGACGACAAGGGGACGACCGGTGTCGGCGACCTCGTCGAGGAGTGAGAGGCAGTGCGCCTTGAACTCCGACGCCGGGACCCAGCGCTCGATGCGCTTCTTGGCGTTTCTGCTGGGCTTTTCGGTCATGGTCATGAGTGTATGACCACTCGGGTCGGCGCCGCCAGCACGGGCTCGCTGGCCGGTCGGCTGGCTCCGCCTGTTGCTGAGCGATCAAGGCGCCGCGATCGCCGCCGCAGAGCTCGTGTCCGCCGCCGCCGAGGGGCGCTTCAGGCGGACGTGGTGATGGTCGTCGTGGTTGCCGACGATCGTCAGGATTTTGTTGCGCATGAGCGGCGACGTTTTCGCGCCCGGCACCTCCTGCAGGAGGCGCGGCAGCACGCGGCCCCCGACGACGATCCGGTCGAGCGGTGTGCCGAGCGCCTCGGCGGTCGCGTACAACGTGACGAACCAGTCCCAGGTCGCGGCCGTGTCGATGCCTGCCGGGTCGAGCGCAAAACGCCGCCACGGGTCCTTCATCGGGTAGGAGAGATCGGCGTCGAGACCGGCCATGTGGGTCGCGTGCGCTCCTTCTTCGATGAGCCCCCAGGCCTGCCAGGTCGTGGCGGAACGCGTCCAACGCCGCTCGCCGCGCGCCTCGCCCGGGCGTGCGGGTGCCCATGGCGACAGGCGCACGTCGCTCGCGTCGGCCAGCCGGAACGGCTTTCGCTTCGCGCTGACGACCACGATCGCTTGTCGGAAGTGTTTGGGATCGACCCAGCGCTGACGCCACTCGGTCTCGCCCGCGGCATTGACGCCTTCGGTCTCGATCGCGAGCTCGCCGCCCCAGAGGACGGCGCGCACCTTGTCTTCGATGTCGGACGCGGCCGGGCCCGGCAGCTCTCGATAGCGGCGCAGGTGCACGAACAGGCGCGGGCTAGCGGCATCGACGCTCGTGTCGCGCCCGACCACGCGCCGCTCGCTCAGCACACGTTTGCCCGCGCTATCGACAGTGGTGTCGCTGACCGTCGGCACGCCCGCCACCGGAAGGGCCATCGACGCGAGCGCCCGCGCCTCGTCGCCGACCACCCAGCGCGTCAACGTCCCGGGATCGATCTGTCCACAGCCCGCCTGCGCGACGTCGCCGATGCCGATCGCCTGCGCCGGATGTCTCGCGCGCCACACCTCGTGTGCTGCGATGAGTACGCGTGCCAGCGCCGGGCGCGCCCACTCGCGCCGCGCGACATCGTCTTGCCACGCGAAGCCCGCGGACTGCGCGCTCGCGAGCGTGCGCAGATCGACGAGCCCAGCGCACGCCGACCACTCGAGCCCACGCTTGGCGTACTCGCGCACGCGGGTCGCACCGCCGCCTTCGAGCCGCCGCACGACGCGCCAGACGTCCGCGAGGTCATCAGGCGCGTGCCACACGATCGCCGGCACCTTGGCGAACGGGTCCGCCGCGGGCGAGGGCAGCCCGAGTGTCAGCAGGAGACTTGCGATAACCAGCATCATGAGGCGACGATCACCCAGATCGGCGCCGCGACCAAGATTTCGCCACTGAGCCGCGCGCGGCTACGCCGGCTCGCTTATCAGCCTGGGGAGCGTGCCACGGCTTCGCTCGCTGATCAGCGCTGCGCGCGGCGGCGGGAGCGACCGTGGAAGTGCAGGTCGACGAACTGGTCGCGTTGCGCGCCGTCGAGCTCCTTGGCGAGGGTGACCACGCCGAGCGCCTCCGCGATGCTGACCTCGTCGGCCTGGTAGGCCTCGAGCAAGTGGCAGCGGTACGAGACGCAGCGCATCGGGCGGTCGTCGTAGATGCGACAGGCTGTGCCTGCGAGCGCGGCGCAGGGCTGCACCATCGAGGGGTGGTCGTTGGGGGAGATGACCGGCAGCCCGAGCGCGGTCATGCGGCCGACCTCGCTGCCCGCGAGGCGGACGTGTCCGAACAACACGCCATTACAGCACAAACCACATGTGAGGCAGAGCTCGCTGCCGTCCCTCTCGCTACCCATCGTATCTTTGTGCCCGGCCTCGCCACTGCGGGCAACCAATTCCGACCGATGTGGACGCCGCCGCGAGCGTGGACAGCGACGCGCTTTGTGCCCACCATGCAGGTCGTTCGCGCAGGCCGTGCAGGCCGAGGAATCCGTGTCCCGATGCCGAGCTTTCTCGCGATGTCATTCGAAGGAGCCCTCTCTCCGAGCTTCGACATGCGCTGCCTGCATCACGGTCGCACGCCGCCCGACGGCTGGGGCATCGGCTTCTACCCAGGCCACGAGCCGGCCGCCTCGGTCCTGAAAGAGCCAGCGCCGGCAGCGCTGTCGCACAAGTCGCAGCTCGTGCAGAGCTGGGAGCATCTCGAGTCGTCGCTGTGTGTGCTGCACATCCGTTCGGCCCGTTGGGGCAGTATCTCGGATGCAAACACGCAGCCGTTCCAGCGCAGCTGGGGCAAGCGCGACTGGCTGTTCATGCACTCGGGCAGCCTCGACCGCCGGCCCGAGCTGGCGCCGGAGGCCCGCTTCGAGCCGATTGGCTCGACTGATACCGAGCTCGTTTTCTGCGAGCTCCTGTCCCAGTTCGCGCGCAAGGGTTGGAAGTCGTTGCGCGACGCGGACCCGGCCACGTTGCAGGCGTGGCTCGCGACGATTGACGAGCTCGGCGTGTTGACCTGCGCGCTCACCGACGGCAGCGACCTCGTCGTCTATACCGACGGCCAGGCGGCCCAGCCGTGTTGGGCCTGGCACATCAAGCCACCCTATGAGGAGGTCGTCTTCGGCGATGACGAGATCGCTGTCGACCTCACCAAGCGCGGCGCGAAGGCGCGTAAGGGAGTCGTCATCGCGACCAACGTGCTCGAGAGCGAGGGCGCCACGCCGACCCTCTGGCGCGAGCTCGAGCCTGGCTCGCTGCTCGTGATACGTCAGGGTGCGATCATGTGTGAGCTACCGCCTCGCCCGACGGTGCGGTCCGCGTCCGCGCCTGCAAACGCGTCCGCGCCTGCGAACGCGCCCGCGCCCGCAGCCGCGCCCGACTCCACGCCGCCGCTGCTCCGCGCGATTCCGAAACGCCCACGCACCGCGCCGCCGCGCCGACTCGAGATTCTGCACCGCACGACCTACACGTACGACAAGCCCGTCGAGCGCTCGACCCACCTCCTCCGCTTCGAGCCGATGACCGACCGCCTGCAGCGCCTGGCGCGGCACGAGCTGCGCGTCTCGGTCGAGGGCAAGTGGCGCGATTATACCGACGTCTTCGGCAATCGCGCGCGCCGGCTGGTGCTCGACGTGCCGTTCAGAGAGCTCATCTTCGAGGCGCACTCCCTCGTCGTGGCGCTCGACACTGACCCGTTCGAGTTCCGCCCATTGCACGCGCGTACGACCATCCCGCTCAACTGGATGCCGTGGCAGCGCCACATGTTGCAGCCCTATCTATTGCCTCCTGAGTTGCCCGAGAGCCAGCTCATCGAGCTGCACGAGTACGCGATGTCCTTTGTCGAGCGGAACGACTACGACCTCGTCGACTCGCTCATCGACATGAACCAGTCGATCTATCGCGACTACACCTACAAGCAGGGCGCGACCACTGTCGCAACGACCGCGTTCGACACCTACACAAACCGCATCGGTGTCTGTCAGGACTTCACCAACCTCCTCATCTGCCTCGCCCGCCTGCTCGGTATTCCGGCGCGCTACGTCTGCGGCTACCTCTTTACGGGGCCGCGCCACGAGAACCGCGCGATGGCCGAAGCGACCCACGCCTGGGCTCAGGTATACCTGCCCGAGCTCGGCTGGAAGGGCTTCGACCCGACCAACGGCGTGCTCACCCAGACCGACCACGTGCGCGTCGCGGTCGGTCGCAACTTCATGGACTCGACCCCGACGTCCGGCACGATCTTCGTCGGCGGCGGCGGCGAGACGCTCGACGTCATCGTGACCTGCGACGAGGTTGGCTGAGTCCGATGCACGCGCTGGCGCCCGCGTTGCGCCTGCTCCGCCCGCGACGCCCCTCGACGGGCGCGGTGAATTCGGCTACCTCGGAGAGCATGAAGCTGTATCTCGCTGTCGTCGTTGCATTCGGACTCGTCGCATGTGGCAAGAAGGAGCCGACCACCGCTCCGGAGGTCGTGCCCGCGACCCCGACGGCCGATGCCGTGGCTGCCGCCGACGTATCGCCTACGGCTGCCGTGGCTGCCGCCGACGTATCGCCTTCGGCTGCCGCGGCTGCCGCCGACGTATCGCCTACGGCTGCCGTGGCTGCCGCCGCTGACTGTGTGCCGCACGATGTGATGGCGGTCCTCGGCAGCATCGACCCCGACTTCGCAAAGCTCGACAATGGCGCCGTCTCGCTCTGCGGTTTCGCCCAGGAGACGCGCTACTGTGTGGCGCTCGACCTCGCGAGCGGCAAGCGCACGAGCGTGAAGCTGGCGGATAACGATGTCGCCCACCTGCCATCGTTCCCGGCGGGCTTCGACGAGGGGCTCGTCAAGGACGAGGGGCGCCCGGTGCTGAAGCTCTGCCCCGCGGCCGAGACGCGCTGCCAGGACCTGCACGTCGGCCAGGCGTTGGCGGCCCACTTCGACGCGAACAAGAGCCGCGTCGTCGTGACCGCCCTCGAAGAGGGCAAGCTCACCGCCCACATCTATGATGCGGCGACGCGCACCAGCGTGATGATCGTGCCGATCGCCGACAGCGATCTCCCGAACTGCACGTTCGCGACGTTCGTGGGTGAGTCACTCTTGATCTCGACCGGCGCCTGCACCGGGGGCGGCAAGGCGTGGCTCGCGGACGTGAAGACCGGCGCGAAGATCTCCGACCTCGGCAAGGTCGACGGCGCCTTCGTGAAGGACGGGCAGCTCGCCCAGGTCGAGGGCAACGTGTGGGCCTTCCGTGACGCGGCCGGCAAGGTCGCCTACCTGCAGGACGTCGTGACCGGCGAGGTGCAGGCCACGGTCGATCTCGAGAAGGCCTCCGACGGCACCAAGATGAAGGACGACCAGGCCTTCGTGTTCGCGACCGCGAGCGACGTCTATTTCGTCGAGGCCCGCCCGCTCATCGGCACTGTGTTCGTCGCGTCGCGCAAAGATGGTGCGGTCACCAAGACCCATCTCCCACGCCCCTGCCCGTAATTTCGCTCACGAAGCCGCGGGGCCTTCGTCGCTCGCTCCTCGGCGGCCTCAAGGCCAGCCTCGCGACGCGGCTCCTTGGCCGCGCAGGCTTCGCTTCGCGAAATTGACTCGTGCCCGAAGGATGCTGAGATCACTGCGCCGACTTGAGCGCTTCTTTGACGCGGTCTTCGCGTTCGAGCGTGGCGATCGCGAGCTTGTCGCAAGGCACCAGCTCCTGGAGTTGGATGTTGGACTCGGGCGGCTCGCGGAACGGGACCTGTAGCTTCGTCGTCATCAGGCCTGCCCATGGCATCAGCGTCTGAGGTGACTCGCCCGGCGCCGACACGATAACGACCGCAACACACCCGCCATCGCGCACCCCGATGAGCACGCCGACCGAGCTCGCGTCACAGCCACCGAGCATCGGGCACACCCGCTCGGGCTCGGGTCGTACGTCGATGGGGCGACCCGGGAAGTGCTCTCTCAGCATCGCCTTCAGCCGATCCTGGAGCGCCTTGGCCGGCCCACGCATGGCGACCGTCTCGGCCTTCGGCACGACCCGCGGCCACAACAGCACGATGCCACCGGGGACGCCCTTCGAGTGGCTGATTTCCGGCGACAACAGATCGGTATCGCCTGGGCCCGACCGGCCGTCCGGCGTCGCCTCGCGCGGCGCGCAGGCCGCAAGCGGTGCGACGCACCCGACCAGCAACATCGCAATGGCACGACGCATCGTCATCGATCCCTCCCCCTGGAATGCCTGCTATTCGCCAGGCCCCGCGATCCCGCCAATATAGCTGAACGAAACCGCGTTGTTGTAGCCATACACGAAGAGCCCGAACTTGGCCGCGCTGCTCGCCACATGATAGCCCGCGCCGACCGCGTAGTAGCCGTACTCCCAACCCGTCGTGCCGATCGGCTGGAAGTTTCCCTCGGGCACCGCGACGCCATCGACCGTGACCGTGTCGGCCTGCGGCTTGACGATCGATGCCCACAGCTTGCCGTACCCGGTCGGCGTCGCGAACGCGTAGTCTCGCCGATAGCGGGCCTCGGGCACCATCAGGACGAGGCTCGCGTCGCCGGTGAAGTCCTCGGTCGTGTCGCGGCTCGTGAGGTATTGGCCGATCTGCAGCTTGCCGGTGCCGCTCACTTCGAAGGTGCCCTGTGACTTCACTTCGACGAAGTCGCCCTTTTTGAGGAGGGTCACGCCGTTGGCACTCGTCACCGGCACCGTGGTCACCGTGACGCCGTCCTGGGCCGCCTGGATGCGCCAGAAATCGTCCTCGATCCGGGATGTTCCACGCGGCGGTGACTTCACCGCGAAGTAGTGGCTGTCGAGCATCTGTAGCGGCAACATCTGCTCTTCGAGGTGGTCGGCGCAGCACGGCGATACCAAGGCGGGTCCGTTCTCGCCCTGCACCTCGACCGGGTCACCGACGACGGCCTCTTCGTGACCGCCGAAGACCGAGATCGGCTTGTTCGCGCGCACCACCGAGCCGCTGATGTCCTTGGGCCCAAAGAGCGAATCGGGGTCGGCCTGAATCGAGAGCACGTCACCACGACTCATGTTGATGACGTGGGTCTGGCCCACCGAGAGCGCCGGGATGGCGCCACTCGCGCGCACGGGCGCCGTCACCGTGAACGTGACCTCGGTGTTGTCGTAGGCGGCGATGACAGTGAAGTAGCCGTTCTGGTTCGGCGGCGTCGGGAAGCCCGGGATCGCCACCAGATCGAGCGGCGAGGTCGGCCACGACAGGATCACGTACTCGGTGCCGAGCAGCGGATCGGGGATGAGCAGCGAGGCGTCATTCGAGAAGCGGTTGTCCCACGGGTTGAACATGTGGGTCAGCACCGGCCCCGACGCGGTCAGGTGCACGCCCTTCGGCATGAGCGAGGTGCCCTGCACATTGATGTTGGGCAGCTGGAACACGCGCGACTCGCCCGCGGGCACGGTGTCGTCGGCCGGCGAGAAGCTGAAGAGCGGCGGCATCTCGAAGCCCACGCGCACATCGCTTGTGCCCGGGTTCGAGACGACCAGCGCCCAGGGCAGGTTCTCGGGCGTGGGGTTCAGGGTCGGGTCAGGGTAGTTCGGGAGATCGGTCGCCCAGAACTCGCAGCCGACGTAGCTCCCGAACTTCGGGTCGTTCGGGCAGCGCACCTGGCACGTGCCCGCGCGGCAGCTCTCGTCGGCACCGCAGCTGACGGGATCGGCGAAGCTCCGGCCGTCGGGATTGCACACGCGCCGCGCGGTGAAGTTGTCGCAGATGGAGCTGCCGGGTTGGCAAATCTGGGCGACGATCGTCTCGGCCGCGATCTCCGTCTCGGGCACGTCCTGGGCATCGCTGTCGGGAACGCCGGTCCCATCGCTGTCGGCAACGGCGGTCGCGTCGCTGTCGGCAACGGCGGTCGCGTCGCTGTCGGCAACGGCGGTCGCGTCGCTGTCGGCAAGACCCTCCACGTCAGTATCGCCGGCCCCATCGGGCGTCGTCGCGTCACCCGTATCGACCTCGAGCCCGTCCGCCCCATCGAGCCGGGTGTCGCCGGGCACTGAGCCTGTCTCGGGATCCGAACACGCGCACAGCACAAACGACACAGACACCAGGACAAAGCGAACCATGACGCCTCAGCGCTTACGCGGCGGGGGTTGCGGACGTGAAGGCGGCGGCGGCGGCAGGTGCACACCCTCTTGATCGACCTCGAACCCGCTCGCCCCGAGCGTCGCATCGTCGTCACCGAACGCGGCCAGCCGTGCGCGCAGCGCGTCCATCGCCGACTGTTGCGATGGGGCGGCACGGGGCGGCTCGGCCGCGGGTTGCGGGCGGCTCGGCGGCGCCGGGCGTGACGGCGGCTCGGCCGCTCGCTGCGGCTCGGGACGGGGGGCGGGCGGCGGCGTACGCGCTGGCGGCAGTGGCGCACGCGGTGGCGGGGTCGGCGTCGGCCGGGCCGCGGGACGTGAGGGTGGGGCTTCGATGGCCGCCTCGTCGATGTCGTTGAGCTTGGCCTTCAAGCGTGCGAGCCGCTCGGTCACGCGGGCCTTCGAGTCTTCCTTCGGAGTGCTTGCCTCTTCGCCACGGACCTCGGAAGGTCGCATGCGGCGCCGTTGCCCCGAGCCCTCCTCGACCTCGACCTGCCTTTGCTGAACCGGCGCCGCGGCGCGTACCGCACCGGCGCCACCGTGCGTGCCTTCGGACCATTCAACGCCCGCGAACTTCGCGCGCAGCGCGCTCATGTCACGCTCGGGCTCCGGTTCCGGCTCCGGTTCCGGCTCGGGCTCCGGCTCCTCGGGCTGGGTCGGCATCGCGGTCAGCGCATCGAGAGCCGCATTCTCGTCCTCGTCCTGGGGCCGATAGCCGCGGGTTTCGAGCCCGCCCAGCTCCGGCGGGCGCAGCATCGCCTGGACTTCCTTGCGCTTGATGTACTCCGGCAGCTCGTTGAGGATGCCGCGGTAGAGGAGGTTCGGATTGCGTATGTCGCCGGGCTCATAGAAGCCGCAGTTGTCGACGTAGGTGTTACCGAGCTTGTCGAGGCGCTTCAGGAAGCGGAAGGGCGCGAGCTTGCCCTGCGCCTGCAGTCCGACGAACTGGAAGAAGATGGGCAGGCGGCTCGAGCGGCGGATGGCGTCGGCACTCTCCTCCTCGTCCTCGCATTCGCCGCCCGTCAGGAACAGGCAGAAGACCGGGTAGGCGCGCGGCGCCGAGAGCATCGGGTAGACGACACGTTCCTGTTTGAAGAGGCGACCGACGGTCTCCTTCAGGACGGGGCGGTCCCAGTCTTCTGGGAAGAAGTAGCGGCAGACCTCGTGGATGACCGGCGCATAGCGACATTTCTGCTGGTAGTCGGAGCCGGTGCGAATGACCTCGCGATCGACCCAGCCTGCGAACTCGTCTTTGCGCAGATCCTTCAGGTAGCGGCACTTCTCACCGAAGGCGTAAGCGGGGATGATACCATCGTCATCGAAGTTCAGCGCGAGCCCGAGGAGCTGCGGCACGAGATCCTGGACGATGCGCGCACGGTAGATCGGAAACATCGAACGTGACACGTCGACCACCAGGACCACCTCAGCCTCGAGGCCGTCGAGGCCCACGCGTCCCAGCGCTTCTGAAGCTGACGCGGCAAGGTCTCTGAGGTTGTCGTGCGCCATCCATGCTCTCCAGCCAGTCGAAGGAACCGAAGAGTATCGAGCCAGCGTCCGGATGTCATCCGGTGCGGCCCAAGGTTCCTCCACCTTTATTTGACCGACAGGTCAATAAGGTGAAAAGCGGTTGAGCTGCAAAGGGTCGGGAGGCTATCTCAAGCCTTGACACTTGAGCGCGACGACCATCACGGAGCGGTTCACGGCGTCGGCGGAGAGCGGCGAAAAGGTGCGTTCGGCGGCCGGCGCGGTGCCAGGTCGGGCGCCTGGAGCCTTACCCGCCTTGCCAACCTGGGCCTCGATGACGGCGCGGAAAGGGGCGGTCTCCCAATAGTCGGTGCGCGTGTTGTCGAGGGCGACCGAGAGTACGCGCATGTCGCGTGCGCCGACCTTGCGGCGCCAACCATGCACGACCTCGGCGACCGCGTGAGCCCGGTCTTCGGCGAGGCGGGCGTTGTCGTCGGACATGCCGCCGAGCGCGTTGCCGGCCTTGCTGGCGGTGCCGAAGAGGAGGATCGTGTGCGCGTCGCGGTTGGCGGCGAGGAAGGCCTGGAGCTCCGATTGGAGCGAGCGTGCATCGGCCGGGCAGGTCGCGGCGCCGGGGGGACAGGCCAAGGGATCCGCGACGGCGGAGTCGAAGCCGCGACAGGTGCCGTTGTCGCGCGCCCAGGTGTTGCATCCGAAGAAGGCGAAGTGGGTGGCGACGCCCGCGTCGTCGGGGCGGCCGAAGAGCGCGCCGAAGGCTTCGGGCGAGAGACCGACGAGTGGGCTCTCGTCCTTCTTGCAGGCGCGCTCGCAGTCTTTGACGAGCGATTGGGCGAGGGCCTTGAACGCAGGCTCGGCGCAGCGGCCTTCGTCGGGTGTGGGCGCGGGCGCGGGTGCGGGTGAGGGTGCGGGTGCGGGCGATGGTGCGGGTGCGGGCGAGGGTGCGGGCGCGGGTGCGGGCGCGAGCGCGGGCGCGGGCGCGGGCGCGAGCGGGGGCGCGGGCGCGGGCGCGGGCGAGGGTGCGAGGGCGAGCGACACGGCTGGCCGACAGTCGAGGGCGCAGGCTTCGCCGAGCGCGCAGGTCCCATCACCGCAACGGTCGGTCAGGCTCGCGATGAACAACAGGCCCGCGGCGCCCAAGGCGGCCAGGAGCAGCAACAGCAACGCCTGGAGGCCGCGCCGAGAGCGCGTGGATGGCGACCTCGGGGCGTGTGCGTTCGTCACCTGGGCGGCGGGTCTCAGCGATGGGCTCGCGGGCGCGGCGTTCATGGGCTCTGCTCCAGACAACGTTCGAGGACCTTACGTCGCAGGTCGCCGGTGGCGGTCGCGAAGGGCGCGCTCAGGGGCATGCGGTTTAATGAGGGCAGCGGCGTCGACGCGACGATCGCAAAGCTTGGCGTGGCGGAGAAGCACCACCAAGCGGCGGCGGACGTGGCGTCACAGCCAACGTGGTCACGCGCCTGTTCCTCGAAGCGACGGGCGGCTTCGGCGTGTTCGGCGAGGGTGCCGCGCGGGCCGAGCGCGAGCTCCGAGTCGAGGCAACGGGCCGCCATCGGCGACATCCCGGCAAGCGTCTGGCGTCGGTCGGCGAGGGTGTAGTAGCCGGGCTCGGCTTGCAGCTCCCAGACGATGAGGTCCAACGCGGCCTCGGGACCGGCATGACGGGCGGCGCAGACGACGGCCGTCGGTGCTTCGCAGGCGCGTGCGTCGCCGCCATGGGCGCGTGCATCGCAGGAGCGGGCCCCGGCGCGCAGCATGAGGCGGGTGCTCTGGCCGGCACGCAGGCGCGCGCGCAAGAGCGGCTCCTCGGTCTTGAAGTCGGCGCGGCAAGCGGCACAGTCGAGGTCGAGCCAGGCGACGAGCGTCGGTCCGCTGCTGGCGGCGAGCACGACCGAGGCGTCGTCGTCGGGCAGCGCCTCGGGTCCAAAGCGCGCACCGACGGGACAGGTCGAAGGCTCGCAGACCGCGGCCAACCACTTCTCGGTGCTCGCCGCGGGGGCCGCGCGCGCTGAACGCGTGCGGGCACTGACCTGTGCCAACCCCCAGGCGAGCCCGACCCAGAGGGCCAGTGCCAGCATCACCGCGGCGACGCGCTTGAGCGCCTCGACCGGCCACGGGTCACGCGGCATCAACGCCGCCCCGAGCGAGGCGACGACCGCCAGGGCATGCATCGCGATGCAGATCTTGCAGCGCACGTCGGTCGCCAGGCCGAGCACGAGATAGGTCGCGCTGCCTCCGAGGAGGGCCACGACGAGCCCGAGCTGGGCCGCCTCTAGGAGGGCCAGATGGCGACGTGGCCCAACGACCAGTGCCCATGTGACGAGGAACAAAACGACGTGCAGCGCACTGGCCCAAGCGATGGCAGGCACCCCGAGCACCACCGCGAAACGACTCTGTGCGATGGCTGCACAGTCTGCGCCGCACGCGAGTGGCGTCGCGGCGAAGAGACTCTGCAGGCCGATCGACAGCGCGAGCACGCTGGCGGCCGTCGCGAGCACGACCGCGACGAGGCGTCGCAGCGGCCAGCGTGACGAAGTTGCGGCCGACGCGCTCGCGAGGCCGGGTTGCATGGCGTGCGCAACATGAGGCGGGGGTGGATGCAGGGGCGAGGTGATCATGGCGCCTCACAGGCACCGAGCAGGTCGGCCCGCGCGGCGCAGTCGTCGGTCGCGGTGAGGGCGGCGCGGCACGCGGCCTCGCCGGAGAGGCCGCGGCAGAGTGCCTCGGCGCGGCGCTGAACCGCCTCGCAGGCGGCGCTGGTGTTGCTGCCGGAGCGATCGAAGCCGAGTGCCCGCGACATCGGTCCCCACGCGACGACCGCCGCCGTTACCGTCGCGAGCGTCGCCGCGAGCAGGACCGGATCGCGCCAGCGCCGCTTGGGCGCGACGGTGGATGTGGCTCGCGATGCGTGGTTGGGTGCGGCATCGCGGTTCGGCAGCGCCGACCCAGAGGTGTCATGACGAGCGAGTTTGAGCGTTCGCACGAAGGCAGCGACGTTCTTGGGTCGGTGGCGCGGGTCCGCATCCAGCGCGGCTGCGAGCGCCACCTGCAACTCGGACGGGAGCTGGCGCCAGGCAAGTGCAGCTGCCTCGCGCGGCGACCTCTGGATCGGATGGCGGCGCTCGAGTCGCGCGTCGACAGGTTGGTCCGCCGGGTAGGCGCGGGTCCCCGCGAGCAGCTCGAAGACGACCGCGCCGAGTGCCCAGAGGTCGCTCTTCACGGTGCCGGCATCGCCTTCGAGGCGCTCGGGTGAGGCGTAGGCAACGGTGCCGCCGGGCCCGCCATGCTTGGGTCGCGCGGCGAGCCCGAGGTCGAGGAGCACGACCTCGAGGTCACTTCCGGAGACTGTGTTGTTGCTGGCCCTCGTTATAATGATGTCGTCGGGCTTCAGGTCGTTGTGCACGAGGCCCGCCGCGTGCACCCGCTCGACCGCGTCGCAGAGCCGCGCGACCAGTGCCCGTGTCGGCGCGTTCCAGCGACGGCCACCCTGCCAGCGCCGCCGCACGAGCGCGCGCTCGATGAGCGTTGCGAGCGACAGCCCTTCGACCCAGACCCGCACGAGTGCCAGGCGCCCGCCTGGGAGGCGCGTCATCCCGATGAGCTCGGGTACGACGCCGCTGCCCGTGAGCCTTGCCAGGGCGGCGGCCTCGGCCTCGAGCAGCGCCTCACGCGCGGGCGTATCGCTGTCGCCGCGTGCGACTTTGATGGCGACCGGGCGGCCGCCATAGGTACCCCGGTAGACCTCGAAGTCGCGGCCCACCGACAGGGGTCGCGGGTCGATCGTCAGATTGGTGAAGAGGTCGGCGAAGGGGACGCTCGCGCGGGGGCTCATCCGGTCCTCCTGAGCGCTGTGGTCTGCGCGCGAACACCGACGGGGCCAATCGGGATGGGTTGCGGCACCACCAACTCGGACAGGATGCGCAGGGCCTCACGCCGATCGAGCGCAACCTCGGAGTCGCCGCAGCTCGTCGACTCGCAACACTTCGCGCAGTGCGCGGTGCAGTCGCACTCGAGCAGCTCGCAGGCGGCGATTATCAACGCCTCGAGATCGTCGTCGTGCAGGTCGGCGGTCGCGCCGAGGCCTTCGGGGTGCGCGTCGAAGAGCACGATCGCCGCGGGGCCTTGGCCTTGGCCTTGGCCTTGGCAGCCGAAGGCGACACCGAGGCCCGCGCTATCGGACGTGGTCGCATACGTGACGCCGAGATCGGCGGCGTTGTCGAAAAAGCACGGCAGCACCTCTCGGAGCGCGTGCACCATCGCGTGCAGAGCGGCCGGTGTCGGCGCGTCCGTGAACAGCAACATACGCGCCGCGGTGCGCAACGCCGGCAATCGCGCCGGCTCGGGCAGGAGCCGCGTGAAGGCGCGCACCTCGCCGGCGTCGTCGGCCGCGTATTGCTTTACGCCGCGGTGCAGCGCGTGCACGTCGACGGCCGCCTCCCAGACCTCGAGCTCGCGCGCGCCACGAAAGCGCAAGCGCGCCTTGCGCGGCGTTTCGGCGAGGGTGGTCGTGAGCGTGCGCAGCGGCGTCGCGCTGATGAGCGTCGTTGGCACGAGCACGCGCGTCGCACCCAGGCGCACCTCGAAGCGCGCCGCGGTCGGGCCCGATTCGAGGGTCGTAATCGCGCCATCGAAGTAGGCGAGGTCGATGCCGTGAACGCCCACCTCGCGCCTGCGTGCGCTGCGCGGCTCGACCAGGAACGTCGTCGGCGCGGCGAGATCGGAAGGGCCCCCATGCGGGAGGCGCGCCGTGATGCGTGGCGCCGCTACGAGTCCTGTCCGGCCCGGCAACCAACCGTGGAGCTCGCTCACGAGCCCGGCGCGTTCCAGCGCCGCGACCTCGCGGTCGACGAGTCCCGGCGAGAACACTGCGCGCAGGCGTTCGAGGTCCTGGGGCGCCTCGGCGAGCGCTGCACGCAGATGAAAGCGCGCGAGCCCATCGCGCAGCTCGGGCGCTTCGCGGTCGCCCGGGAGCGCCACCAGGAGCCGCGCCGCGCGGCCTCGCACGAGGCGCTGGGCACGGTCTTCACGCATGCGCCGACCGAGCGGGCCGGCGACCGGCACGAGGTACTCGCGGGCGAGCGCACGCGCGATCGGGTAGCGCGCAAGCGGCGTCGGTCGATCGAACAGAACGAAGCGCGTGTCCTCGGGCGGGCTGGCCGCGAGCCGCGGGTCGGGGTGGGTGGCGAGCAGGTAGCGCAGGATCGGTTGGGTCGCGAGCGCGTGCTTCGGCGTGACGAGCAGCGGCTCCATGGCGCCGACTGCGCGGGCGACAGTGATGACCGAGGGGCGCGTGCCGATGACGAGCAAGACCACGGCGCCGGGGCCGAGGCGTTCGCGTGCGCACAAGCGATGAAGGCCATAACGCAGGCTCGCCAGCACCTCGCCCGAGAGTGCCACGGCCGCGTCGACGACGATGAATCCGAGGCGCGGGAAGGTGCTGCCGCGCGCCAACGCGAGGCTCAGCTCGGCGGGCGAGAGGCTGTGAATCGTCGGCGCCTTCTCGGAGGCCGTTCCCGCTTCGTGTGGCGCGATGCCGTCGCGGATCCAGAGCGTTTCGCTGCCGCGTTCGGCGAGTCGTCGGGCCACCGTTTCGGCCGCGTGCCGTTTGCCGGCCCCCTCGGGCGCGGCAGCGGCGATGAGCCAGGACGCCCCGGCGCCAGGCGTCGTCGCGGCGAGGCAGGCCGCGACGATGTCGCTGGCATAGTCGCTCGCAGGTGTCTCTACCGCGGGCTCACGCTCGAACAGCGGCGGGCTCCCGAGCGCGCGATGAAACGCCGCCTGCGAATCGTCTGGCAGCGCCTCCGTGACGACGGCGGGAGCCTCGTCGGCCACGTACTCGCGCGGACGCGCGAACGATCGCGCAAGCGCCACGAGCGTCATCAGCGCCAGCGCCCACGGGATCGGGGCGATGCGTTCAGGGCTGAGCGGCAGCGCGACCAGCAGTGCCAATGCCAGGCCATGCATGCCCCAGCGCAGCGGCCGCCGCACACCTTCGAGCGCGCTGCCATCGGGCGCTATCGCGAACAGCAGCGACCCGGAGCGACCCGGCGCGCGGGTACGATCAGACCGTGCGAACAAGAAGTGCAGTGCGACGACCGTGAGGACCAGCGCCGCGAGGCTCAGCGCCAATCCCGCGAGCGCGCCTGCCAGGCCAGCCTCGGCGATCCCGAAGCGCGGCGCCAGATAGCCGAGCCATGAGCCCCCTAGCGCGCTGCCAATGGCGGACGCGCCGACCAACAGCAGGGCCGCGACTGGCCAGAGCGGGGCACGCGCGGCCGACATCCAGTCCGGGCCGACGCGCTCGACCGCTCGCGCGAGCGCGTGCACAAGGCCCACCGAAGTGGCAGCGAGGAACACGGTCAGCCAGACGCTCATGCGGGCCCTCGCAAGGATGGCGAAGCCTGGACTGAGGGCTCTCGCAAGGATGGCGAAGCCTGGACTGAGGGCCCTCGCAAGGATGGCGAAGCCTGGACTGAGGGCCTCCAGGAGACGAGCAGGTGGGCGTCACCGCCGGAGGCAACGACGATGTCGCCGTCGACGCCGAGCTCGCGGGCCAGAAACGGCGCTGGCACGAGCAGTGTCCGGCGCACCGGCAGACCGTGCGCGACGCGCCGTTCGAGGCCGCGGCCGACAGTCGCCAGTGCCTGCGCGAGGGGCACAGTAAGTGCCTTGGCGAGGTCGCTGCGTTCGACCCAGGGGGCCCGGCTCGTGCTCGTGGCGACGACCGTGCGGGCCGCGCCGAGTAGGTCGATGAGCGTCGGCAACGATTCGCGCCAAGGTCCCCCGATCTCGCCCCGCACGCGTTGCACGAGCGGCTCGGGCGCCGGGTCGAGCAACGCCTTGGCGGCCGCGAGATCGACCGCCGCATCGATGTCGCGCGCGTGCGCCGACGGCTCGCTCAGGGTGGCATCGAGCGATCGGCCGAGTGAGCGGACCTGCGCTTCGACCGCCGTCAGACGGCGCCGCTCGAGCTGGAGCCGATCGCGGAACCAGGCCAACGCGCCGCTAGCGATCTCGGGTCCGAGTGCCTCGTATTGAGAACGCTCGAGCGCCGCGCAGGCCGTCTTATAGTCCGCCCGCGCGGTGGCGAGCGAGTCGCGCAAGAGCCGCGTGCGCAGCGCCAAAGTGAGGCGCGCGAGACCCGCGAGCGCGACGAACGCCACCGTGCCCGCCGCCGCGGCCAGCGCGTAGCCTGCACCCGCCAACGACATTGCACCCGTGATGCTCGGCCCGAGGGCCACGCCTGCGAGCGCGCCGGACGGCGCAGCCCAGCCGAACGCGAGCAACATCGCTCCCGGGAGCGGCCGGGGTTGCGCCGCCCAGCGGGCCTCGGCGGCACGCACCGCGACATCGCTCGGCGCTGCCTCCAGAGGCGCCGTCGCGGGGGCTGTCGCGCGCGTCGTTTGAATGAGCCGTTCGAGCGCCGCCTGAAGCGGGATCAACGCCGCGAGCCCATGCGTCGCGAGCGCCTGGTCGATCGACGACGCGACCTCTTGCGCGAGCCCTTCGGCCGCGGCCAGCGCTTGCGCTCGCAGCACGTCGGGCGCGTCACCGGCCCGCACTGCGGCGATGAGCGATGCGACATCGAGCTCTGCTGGCAGCTGCCAGTCGTCGATCGCCCATTCGCGTCCCTCCTCGAGTGAGGTCGCCAGCAAGGCCGCCGTGCGCCTCGCCAATGCCCGGGCGAGCGCCTCCTGGAGCGCATGCGCGGATAGATGTGCCGTGCCCGCGAGCGCGTGCATCACGCCAGGCGTCGACCACGTCGCATCGGTCCGCATCAGCTCGCGCCCCTCGCCGGTGCTCGCGAGATCGAGGCACGCCGCGAGCAGGCTGCCGAGGCGCTGCACTCGCTCGACGCCGTCGATCGTCTGCCCGAAGACGCTTGCGGGAACGACCCAGGTCGGCCGCGTCGGCGCCGCGTCACTCGCATCGAGTCCGAGCGCGAGCGTGTGCGGCAGAGTGCTCGCGGCGCTGCCGACCTCGAGGCCAACGACGAACCGCACGTCGCTCGTGGGTCCCACAGGTTCGAGTACGGAACCCTCGGCCTGCTCGATGAGGCGCACGCCCGGCCGTCGCGCGACGCGCTCGACGATCGCGCGCAGGGCACCACCCAACGGATGCGCACGCGCGGGCGACAACAACACGACCTCGATGGGACCGACGTGGGTCATGCCGCGCGCTTCGCCTTCGCGCCGGACGCGGCCGCTTCCGCGGTCAGCGCTCGAACGAGCTCACCGTAGGCCTTCGCCTCCAACACCTGGCCGTCGGCCTCCGCATCGAAGCGCCAGCCGGCGATCTCGTCTCCGGCCTGCGTGACGCGCTCGGGCTCGGCCGCGAGCACGCCCGTGACAGCCGCCTCGAGCGGGCCTCGCAGCCCTTCGGCGAGCGTCGCCCAGGCCGCCGCGAGCGAACGCGCCGAGGTGCCCAGGTCGCCTTCTTTGCCGCGCAGACGCCACGCGAATCGTCCCTGCTGCCGCACCACGACCCCGGCCGCCAGTGCCCGCGCGACCTCGTTCATCCCGAGCGCCGCCTGCGCCGCACGCGCTTCCTCCCAGGCGCGCCGATTGATCGGATCCAACCCCGGCAGGCCGTCGCCTTCCCAGCGGTGGTCGACCTGCAGCGGCTCCTTGCGCAGCGGGTCGCGCGCCTCGTGCTCATACGCGCGCAGAAGCGGCCCCTGCACCTCGACCCACGCATATAGCGGCACGCCGAGGCAGGCCTGATAAAACGACAGCAGATCGGGCGAGCCCCAGTCCTCGAGCCGCTCGAACCCGCTCGCGCCCACCGCCAGCGCCTCGGCCACCACCGGCATCGCCGCCAGGTGCTCGGCCTGCACGCCGACGAAGCGCGGCCGATAGGGCGCGAACTCGCGACCCGCGACGACCGGCTCGTCGAAGCGCCCGAGCGCGCGCGACATCCCGGCAACGCGCGCGAGCTTCTCGGCGAGGTAGTCGCGCACTGCGCCGAGCGGCACGGCGGCGAGCTCTTCCACGCGCTTGGCGCGATGCTGCGTGAGCGCCAGGCGCGCCTCGAGCACGAGCCCGTTGGCGAGATCGAGCGGCTGGTCGACCGCCAGGTGCTTCGTGATGCGCGCGCGATGTAGCCGGTCGAGCGCGTCCGCGATGCGATACAGCACGCGCTCGCCATCGCCCGACTGGAGGTGCGTATCGACCGCCGCGAGCAGCTCCTGCACCGGCACGTGCATGGCCGGCTCGACCACGAGCTGCCACAGCTCGTCCCAGGCGCGCACGCCCGCGCGCTCGTCGTGGAAGACCTCGCTGCCGAGGTGGAATTCGTCCGCTGTCAGTTCAACGCCGTTTGCGACCTCGCCCCGATCGACATCCGGCACCGAGAGCCCGCGCGTTCGCGCCCGCTCGGCCTCGACCCGCAGATGCGACACGAGGCCCAGGCCCTGCTTGGCGATCGTGCGGAACACCTCGAGCCGCTGCTGGACCTGCTGCTTGAGCGCACGCGCGAGCCGCTGCCAGAAGTCGACGATCAGCGTCTCCTGCGCCGTGTCGCGCAGTTGGTTGAACCACGCGACGACCGACTGACGCCGTTCGGTGAACGCCTGCTCCTTCTTGAACAGCTTTCGGCTCGCCTCAATGAGGCCGGCTTCGAGCGACTGTAGTTGCCGCCGCAGCTCGGGCTGATCGAGCTTCCAGGTCGAGGCATCGGCCGCGGTCAACGCGAGATGGCGCCCGCTCTCCGCGTCCGCGAACGGCACCAGGCACCAGTCGACGAGGGCCGCGTCCTCTTCTGTGCCGAGGCGCTGATCCTCGCGTGCGGAGCGGTCGAGCTCGATCAAGAGGAAGCGCTGGAGGAGCGGCGACACCTGGTAGTTGGCGAAGAAGCGCGTGAGCATCTGCCCACTCGCGAGGTCCTTCTCGATCGCCACGGCCCGCTCGGCCAGCGCCGCCCGCGCCCGCTGCAGGTCGCGCAACATCGCATCGCGCTGCGCGTTGAGTGAGGTGTTCTCGGGGGTGATCGCCGCCGCGTTGATCGAGTCGATGGCGACCAGGTCCTCGGCGCCTTCGAGCTCGACCTTCAAGAGCGCCTTGAACGCCCCGACGAGCTCGCTGCCAAGGCTCTCGCAGCGCCCGATCTCACTGAAGATCCCAGGCTTCTGGGCGAGCTCTTCGCGCCTCGCCTCGCCCCGGATGAAGTCGACGAACCCGCGGTCGAGGCGCCGACCCTGCTCGGCCTCGGACAGCGACTTCCACTCGGGCGCGGTCGTGTCGACGCTGCCTCCGTCCAAACCAACTCCGCCCGAACCGATCGCGTCCGAGCCCTGCGCGATGACGAGCCGTTCGAGCGCGTTGATCGTCGCGCGGCGGGCCATGTAGCGCACGAGCCGCTCGCGCGGCAGCTCGATCACCGACGCGCCGATGGCCCCGTTCTGGAGCGCGAAGTAGCCGGCCGCAAGGCGTGTCTGGAGCTGCCGGAAGTTGTCGCCCTCGCGCTCCTGGTAGCCGAGGATCGGGGTGAATAATTGGAGATAGGCGGCCTCACCGGCGGCCGCGTAGATCTCGTCAATGGTCATCGCCTCGGGCCGGTCGACCAGATAGACCCAGTCGAACGGCGCGCGTTCGACGCGGTCGCCCGCCGCGACGGACTTGTCGTGCGCGCCCTGCGGGTCGAACACCAGCTCGATCGGGTCGGGGCCACCTTCGTAGCGCAGCTCCTGGAAGCGCTCGATCTCTTTTAGCGCCGCGTAGCCGTTCGCCTCGATCTTGGCGACCAGTGCGGGCGCCACCCGATCGCGAAAGAGGCTCGGCAAAAAGAAGTTGCCGAACACTTCGGCCTCCGCGCCGAGCTCGGTGGCGAGCTTGCGCACGAGGTTGGCGACGATGAGGCTCGCGCCCGAACCGGTGCCGCCGGCCGTCGACGCCCAGAGGTGCACGCGGATCCGCTCCGAGCCGCGGTTCGGTGCGCCCGCGCGCAGGGCGCGTTGGAACTGCTTACGCAGGATCTCCATCAGGTTCTGCGGCTGCTGTTCGAGCAGCTGGCAGTGCAGCGAGTAGCGCGCCTCGAGTCGGATCTGGCCGGCGCCCGCGTTCGAGTGCTCGCGGAAGCGATAGGTCGGGTGGACCCAGCTCGTGATGCGCCGGTCTTCGGCCAGGCCGGCAGCCTCACCGCGATGCAGCGCGATGCGGCGCGGCTTGTTGGCGATCGAGATGTTCGACTTGTGCACCTCGCGATGGAGCCGCCCGAGGTCGTTCTGATCGGTGTCGACCGCGACGAAGTGCACGAGGTCGGCGAAGCGCACGAAGTTCGGGTCGTTCGCGAGGCGCCGCGCGAGCACGTCGACGACGCGGCCGCCCGAGCCACCGAGGCCGATGAAGAAGGTAGGGCGGAGCTTATGGGTACCGAGCAGCATGGAGGCCTCCTAGGCGAGCACGCGGAAGACAAAGTTCTGGTTGACGCGGTAGGTCGCGCCCGAGAGCACGAAGGGTTCGACCGTGCGATCGATGGGCACCCACTGGCCGCGCTGGCGACGCTCGACCGCGGCGCCGCGTGAGAGCAGCGCGATGCCGCCGCGATCGGCCTTGAGCTGGAGCACGTGCGGGCGGGTGCGCTTGACGGTGAAACCGGAGGGGTCGATGGCGCAGGTCGCGGTGCGATAGAAGCCGCGTCGGCCGTGTGGCACCGAGCGAAGCGGGCGACCCGGATCTTTCGCGAGGCGTCGCTCCTGATCGGCGACCTGGATGAACGCGCCCGATGGGAACGCGTACGGGCGAACGTAGCCCCAGAAGATGAAGAGCGTCATGAGTCCGCCTCCGACGAGGAGGCACCACCAGAGGTTGCACGCGAGCCAGCTCGACGGGCTGACCTCGGCGAAGACGCGGGTCGAGGCGCTGCGGTCGGCCGTCGCCAGGCGCGCGTCGGCGGGGGCGATCGTCAGTGCCGCGTGCAGATCATCGGGCAGGTCGACGCAACCGGGTGGGGCCCAGCAGATTTCGAGGGGGACGGCGGAGGGTGCGAGCTCGACGGGCGTCGCAGCGCTCAGTGGGAAGGTTTCATCGCCGCGGCGCAGGGTCGTCTTCAGGCCGTCGAACGCGTCCGTGCGGGTCACGCGCAGTGCGATGCGATCGACCGCGCGACTCTGGCTGAGGTCGAGGGGTTCGCAGCGCGCATCGATGTCGCAGCCGGCGGCGACGAGTCCGAGGTCGAGGCTCAAAAAGAGTCGCACCGCGGCATCGGGCAGGATGTCCATGCGGTCGGGGACGGAGCGGATTTCACCCCCCGGATGGCGCAGCACGAGCTCGGCCTGAAGCGTGGTCGGTCCGGCCGGGAGCACGCGCGTGACCTCGAAGCGGTCGCCGTTCAGCGTCATCGGGACCTCGGCGCCGTCGATGACGATCGCGGCGGTGAGCTGCTGCGCCCGGATCTCTGCGGCTGTCAGCGGCTGGTTGCCGGCCGTGATGACCGACAACGTATAGGTCAGGGTCTGCCGTTCGAGCGTCCACTCGGGCAGGTCGAGCGTAGGAGGAAGCCAGGCGCTGATCGGGGGCGTGGGGACGGACGCGTTCGTGGGCGTGGGCGTGGGCGCGCTTGTGGGCGTGGGCGGGGGCGCGCTAGTGGGCGTGGGCGCGCTCGCGGGCGCGGGCACAGCACTCGCCTCGATCTTCCCCGGATTCGCCCGCACAACCGTTGCTGCCGGCGACGCGAGGTCGGCGGTCGGCGACCTGAAACGTGCGACCCACTGCCACGATGCCTCCGCGAGCGGCGCCGGCACCTCGGCGCTGGCCCAACCGTCCGCACCGAGCGTCATCGCAAGCGCCTGCGTCGCGCCCGCCAGGCTCAAGCTCGGCGTGAACCCGAGCGCCGCCAGCGCCGCCACATCGTCGACGTGCACGCCCTTGTGGGTCAGGTGCGCGCGCACCGTGAACGTGCTCGCGTTCGCCTCGATCGCCGGCGGTGCTTCGATCGCGACGATCAAATCGTATTCGAGCATCACGCCCCACGCGACCGCACCCTCGGCCCGCACGAGGCGCAGCTCAGGCAGCGCCGCCGGGTCGACCGCCACGCTGAGCGTGCCGAGCGCCAGCCGCGGGCTCGCCCCAACCGGCAGATCCATCAGCGACTTCGGCCCCGTGCGCGCCGCCTGCAGCAACAGCTCCGCCGGCATCACCGGCCGCGTGTGATCGACCACCAGCGGCACGACCGACTTCGCCCCAGCCGTACCCACGAGCTCGGCCGCAAAGTCCTCACCGGCCCGCGCCCCAAGCGTCATCACATGCAGCCGACTCACGAACCGTCCGAGCGGGATGGCGACCTTCGCGCCGGCCCTGTCCAGCCGCCCCCACTGCGGGATGCTGCCCAGCGACGCCGCGAGATGCGTCGCCATCAAGCGCGCCATGTCGAAGCCATTGCGCGCGAAGCTGGTGCGACCGACACACAGGTCACCCGGGTCGGTCGTGCCGAGCTGGAAGCACGTGAAGTGCAGGCGCGGATCCTCCCGCAACGCCTCGTCAATCGTCGCACGCGCCGTAGCGTCGTCCGGCTCCGCATCGGTCAGCAGCGCAATCTCCACGCGCGCCGCCTTCGATGCACGCGCCACGCTCACGGCTTGCGCTATCGCCTTCGCGTAGAACGTCCCATTATCGCGCGGGTAGCCGAGGTAGTCGGCCGGCTGCAACGTCGGCACGCGGCCAAACGGCGTGCCCTGTGCCAGCGTCAACACGGTCAGCAGCTCCGGGTGCGCAGCCCCGATGAAGCGCTGGAACAGCTGTGGCACCGCGAGCCCGAAGCCGTGCACGTCGAAGTCGGTCTCCATCGAGCCCGAGTCGTCGAGCACCAGCACATGGTGCACGCCGCTCGCCGACCCAGGATCGGGTCCGACGCCTTGCGGCAGCCATGCGACGAGGAGCGCCAGTGCGATCACAGCCCACCTCCGATGAGCGTGGCCGCCACCAACCCCGCCGCGAAGAACAGCGCCCCCGCCAGCGCGAACGTCAGCGGCGCCAGCCGATCGAGCACGGGTGCCGGCGCCTCGCGCACCTCGCGCACCAGGACCAGCGCCGTCAGGTCATCGGTCTCGCCCGCGCGCCGCGCCCGCGCCACGAGATCGCGCACCAGCGCGAACGGTCCCCCAGCCAACCCATCCGGCGCCGGCAATCCAGCGCGCCAGCCACCATCGGACAGCAGCACCGCGCGCCCGATGTCGCGATGCACGATGACCTCTGCCTCGACCTCGCGCTCGAGTATCCCCAGGTATGCAGTGAGTCCACCTGCGCGATCGGCATCGTCGCTCGGCGTCACCGGTCGCCACGCGGCCCCGGCCGGAACCATTGCACGGCAGTCGCCCACCTTCGCGACTGCGAGCGTGCCGGCCGCATCCAGGCACGCCCCGACGAACGCCGCCCCACCCGCGACTCCACTGGCCCGTAGCGCCCCCGCCAAGGTGCGCGCGGCGAGCTCGGCCGCGACGAACGCCTCGCGCACGATGACGCCTGGGTCGCGTTCGCCCGCGTCGACAAGCCGGCTCGCGCGCTCGACGAACGCGCCGACCGCCTCGTCCGCGATCGCCCCCGACCCGGAAGCACCAAGCGCGCGGCCGCTGCCGAGTGGGTCCGAGATCCCATCGGCGACCGCACCGATGACGACGCCATCGAGCTCTGCCAGGGCCCAACGGTCCTCGGGCTGGAGCTTGTCGCGTCCGACTAGCGAGAAGCCTGCGCCACGCGTGTGCATCAACGCGCTCATCGCAACGGCTCCAGTGTGAGCGTCAGCGCGACCGGGCTCGCGAGCTGCAGCATCGCGCCCGGCGCCCACGGCCAGGGCGTGCGCTCCTGCAAGGGTTCTTCCGAGGCGCTGCGGGTTCCGTTGGACGAGCCGAGCTCGAAGACGATGACGCGCGCCTCCTGTACGTCGAGCTCGAGGTGGTGCCACGACACCTGGTCGAGCCGCACCACCACGTCCGCCGCCGGGTCGCGGCCTAACAATACCCGCGCGCCCGACACCAGCGGCACGAGGCCCGCGCCCAGCCCAGGCGCCTCCCAGCGTAGACCCCAGGCGGCCCAGGCGGGATCACACGTCGGCCCGAGGTGTACGATCGCCAGCGCCTCCGAACGCGCCTCACGGGCGACCCGTCGCTGCACCAGCGCGGTCGCGTCGTCCTCGCCCGGCAGCGCGATCGGTGGGGGCATGGCCGCCGCCTCGTCCGGCGGTACCTGCCGCGGCACCCAGCGCGGCGCATGCAACGACAGGCGCCGCAGCGCGCCATACGCGATGAGCCCCGACCCGATCAGCACCCCGGGCAGATACAGTGCGAATTCTAGTTCGGCGGCCGTCGAGTCGCCCCCCGAGAGTGCCCGGCCGAGCCCGGCCGCGACCGCGCCACACCAGGCGATGAGCACGATCGCTCCGACCAGCGCTAGCAATCCGGCGCGATCGGCCGGGCGTTCTTCCAAGGCGCCCACGCGCTGCCCCGCGGTCATCATCGTCGACCTCCAAGCGTCGGCTGCGTGCCGATGTGTGGCACTGGCCCGAGCTCCTCGGGTGGCACCACCTCCGCGCGTGGGCCACCGACCAGGCTCGGGCGGGTGGGGCTGCGGGGCGCCAGGCGGGTCGAAGCGAACGCCCCACCAGCGCCGTGTGGGCACTCGGGATGATCGCAACGCTCGCCGCCGTCACGGGCCGGCGGCTCATCGAGACAGAAGTCGCAGAGCCCGAGCATCAACGACCTCCCTTCGCAGCCACCAGCGGCGACCATGCAAGCCACCCATCACGCGCGCCCGCCTCGCGTCCGACGATCACCTCGAGCGCGGACAGCGGCCTGAGCCCGGCCAACAACCCGCCGATGGCACCGGCGAACGCTACCGCGATGCCGACCGGCGCCCCGATCAAGGCGCCACTCGCAACCGCCGACAGCAGCACCCAACGCAGCCGCACGACCGTCGGTGCCGGAACCAGAGACAGCGTCGCCGACACGACAACGAACGCCGCGAGGCCCACCTGAATCAAGAGAAACGGCCCCTCAGCCGACACGACGCGCGCGTGCAACACGGCCGCTATCACCGCCGCGCTCGCGCACCAGGCAGCCCGCCGCGGCGCGTCGAACACCAGCACCGCGCCGAGCCCACACATGAGCGCCAGCACCGGGACCAACACCGTCGGCAGCTGCACGATCAGATAACCGGCGTAGATCGCGACGAGCCCTATCCGGAGCGAGACGAAGCCGACGCGGCTCGCACCGCGCGCACCAGCCGGTATGCGACCCAACGCACGTGGCTCCGCGAGGGCGCTCATCGGCAACCGTCCATCGGTTGCGCTTCATCGACATGGACCGCGAGCCGCTCGCCGATTGCGTCGTCGAAGCCCCCTTGCACGAGCGCCAGCAGCGTGCCGTCGCCCGCCAGCAGCAACGTCTGCGGCAGTGCGCCCGGGTCACCGCGATCGAGCAACAGCGGCGCGGTCGCGTCGGTCCAGGCGCCATCGGGATCCGCCCGCAGCTCGAGCCGCGGCACGACCCGCGACGACGGCTCCGCCCGCGCGAACAGATCTTCGACGACCGCCGCCAACGACTCGGGGCCTTCCACATCATCGAGGCTCACGAGCACGAGCCGCAGCCCCATAGCCGCTGCGAAGCTCACGAGACGCGGCAGCTCCGCCGCGCAGGGCGCGCACCACGACGCAACCAATGCGACGAGTGTCGGCCGCCCGTCGAAGCCAAGACGCTCGCGCGACACCGACGGCGTACCCGGCAACAGCGCCAGGCGATCGCGCGGGATGACGAACCCCGCCAGCACCTCGGGCGCTTCGATCACAAACGCGTCCGACGACGCACCACGCGCGCTGGCCGGTGCCTGAGCGCGACGTGTGTCGTCTACCCCAGTCGCGACACTCGCAACCTTCAAGCCCGCCGCGTCCTTCGACGGGTCGACCACGCTCTGCGCCTGGCTCGCACGCACTGCGGCCGCCGGCTCTGCAAGCCGCAGCTCTGCGCCCGGGGACCTGGTGACGACGAGCACCAGACCCACCCCCAGGATCGCGGCCATCATCGGGGCGTGCGTTCGGGGCATGGCTCTCCGGGGCATGCGTGCGCACGACGGCCTCTGCAGCCCCGCGGCACGAACCATCGAGTCCCCGATCCCCATTCCCGCGGGCAAGCACACCTCGGTCGAAGGCGTACGGACCTCGAGCTCGATGCGATCCTGACCATGGGTTCCAGCAGCGACGGTGTGGTCGGCGCCGACGGTGAAGCTGTCGACGGTGACCTCGCCTACTAGCTGCCCATAGACGCCGACGTAGGTGCCCGAGTCCCAGTCGAGCTGGAGTGCCAGCTGCGACGACCACTCGACGAGATCGGAGGCGGGCGCCGCCAGGGTGAACTCCTGGACGAAGTGGGCGGTGAAGGTCTCGATGCCGTAGCGTCCGATGCGCGGCACGAGCGCCACGTCGCCATAGCCGCCGCTGGTGCGACCACCGAGCTTCAAGCCGGCGACGATGGGCACCTCGACCGGGCCGTCATCCGCGTCCAGTCGCCCTCGCCGAAGGCGAAGAGGTCGCCGTCCTTCAGAAAAAAGTCGCGCTTCTCGGGCACGAAGCGATCGAAGTGATCGAGGTTGGTGGTGACATCGTCGACCTCGACCTGAGTGAAGTCGGTGTTGAGCGTGACGGTCGTCGTGAAGCCCTTGCCGAGGTCGGCCTCGAAGTCGATGCCCGCGTTGTTGTAGCGGAGCGCGATCGGTCCGTCAGCGGGGTCGTCGAAGCCGACCAGAGCCCACGGTAGAAGCCCAGGTCGAGCGGGCGCGGGTTGGCGCGGCGCTCGCGATGAGCGCCGCCAGGCCATCGAGCGCGCCGTATTGCGAGGCGGCGATCGGCGATTAAGGCGTCGGGATCACGGCCTAATCGTAGGTCGCGTTACGACGCGAATGATCGCGACTGATGTCGAAGCCAGAGATCGGCGGGGCCGCCGCGGGGTCGATGCCGAGTGTGGTCCATGGGATGCGGAATTCGGCCGACCGGCCGAGTGCATCGAGCGCGACGGCCCCATCCCAGACGAGGTCGACCTCGATCTGCCAGACCCCATCGCGCACGCCGCGATAGTCGATGCGCCCGCCGGCGGCGTTCATGCCGAATCCATAGGTCGTCGCGCGGTCGCGCAGCGGCGTTTTTCGACAGCCTTTCAGTCGAGGCGCGCGAGCGCGGCGGCCAGCGCTTGGCACTCGGCGAAGTGCTGGCGCTGGACCGCGACGCTGGGGATGGCGCTTGGGTTGGTCTTGTTGACGACCCAGCGGGAGGT